>CAACWC010000023.1_pt1 | contig 33613 bp, 21 predicted proteins | sample 2275511 | NCBI WGS metagenome assembly CAACWC01 (sample SAMEA5312443, study PRJEB27640) | indoor metagenome | biome: indoor environment; feature: controlled; material: polymer antistatic dissipative epoxy resin | place: Italy | collected 2014-05-27 | reverse complement strand
AAGGCTCTAGACTAGCAGAATAGATATGTTAGTCTAGAATCATGATAGAAAACAGTAAATTAAGTCACTATAAGATTAAAAAAATTATTCAGTGCTTTTGCATTGATATTCCTGCTTCTAAAACAGCCTTATTGCTTAACTTGAACCGTAATACCATCAACTATTGGTACATGCTTTTTAGAGAAGCAATCTACGATCATCAAACAGATTTAAGAGCAAAGTTTGTAGGTTCTATTGAAGTTGATGAGAGCTATTTGGGAGCAAAAAGACAACGTGGTTTTCATGGGAAATTGAAGCGAGGTCGAGGTACTTTAAAACAACCTGTATTTGGAATATTTGAAAGGAATGGTCGAGTTTATACAGAAATAGTCCCTGATTGTAAAAAGACTACATTACAACAAGTTATCTTAGGTAAAGTTGCACTTGAAAGTGTAATTTATAGTGATGGTTGGCGTGGATACAATGGTTTGGTAGATGTTGGTTACTCAAAGCATTTTAGAGTAAATCATGGAGCGAATGAATTTGCCAGAGGACAATGTCATATAAATGGAATAGAATCATTCTGGAGCTTTTGTAAAAGAAGGCTAGCAAAGTTCAACGGTATATCAAAAGAGTATTTTGATTATCATCTTAAAGAAACAGAATGGCGTTGGATGAGGGAGCCTAATGAGCTAGCAACAGAGTTGTGGGACCTCATTAGGTAAAACTAAGTGCAAATCTGCTAGTCTAGAGCCTAATTTTTTAAATGAAATTTAACAGTTATTTACATCATTACACTTCTTAAAAAGTAATTTTAATGCAAAAGAATTGGTTAGTAAGAACAAATCAAACCATCACCTTCATTCCTATGCTGATTGTCCTTTTTATAGGAATCGTTGGGTACGAGTGGTTACGTACAGAGCTTGTAGGGAGCTGGGTACTTTTAATTGCTTTTATTTTACTGGGGCGATTCTTAAATTTAATTCAAGCAATGATTTTGAGTATTTTTATTTTTATTGTCTTCTTTATTTACATTTTGTTTGATATCCAAGTCAATACAATCGATACCAATACTAAATTATTACAGCTTTTCGTTTTACCCGTGGCACCTATTTTATTAAGTATTTATTATGAAATGATGTCGACCAATCGACAGACCAATAATTTACTTGATACGTATCGTAAAAATTTAACATATAAAACACTTCCTATTAGTACCTATCAATATACACATGATCAAGTTCAGCATATGCTGAACCAAGGGCTTATTCCTCAATACAGTGAAATTCATATAGAAATTACAAACCATAATTTATTAAGAGATATGTTGCAGGTGGACGAGCTAAAACACCTACAGCAGAAAATTATCAATGTGCTAGAAAATAATTTTGATACCCCACATTTTTCTTTTACTGATACGCGACTTTCAATGCTCTATGTGATTATGATTGCCGATCAAGGCTCTATGACATCTAAGCAGTTGATTGACAGAATCAAGCAGATTGAACTAATCAAAATAAAAGTCTCCCATCATTCGCATGTCAAAGGGCAAACTTCTTTTTCAGAGGAAAGCCTATGAGTAGCATGATTTTCGCCTGCGGATTATTGATTTCAGTCCATACACAGCCCGATCTAATCCTTTCTTCTTATTATCAGCAGTATTACCACTGCCGTTTGGAAAAGGCCTCTTCAACCCAACAAAAAGGGATCTCTGATAACAGCAAAATTCCTGAACATTTTGCAGCAACTAAAAAATTATGGCCTGTTTTTACAGTTGATCAACTTGACTCTGAAAGCTATAAAAAAATGAAGAGCCAAGGAATTAAGTCTGGCCTACTTATTCCTCAAAACTTTATGAAACCTGCCATTTATTTTCAGGTCAAACAGGAAGTTTCTGAAGGAGCAATCCCACTACTCGATCTGAGTAGTGTTGAACCGCAGCACTTCCCAGGTCTAGCAACATTGGCAACCAGTGCAGGCTTACGTCCTATGGGGGCCTATATTCAAGAAGGCTGGAACCCAAACTTGAAGGTATTACCACGTGGCTTATATGTTGTTCAAGCGAATCCTGACCAACTCCCTTTACCTGCACGGCGTATCCAAGCAGGTCAACAGCTCTTTTATACGGCTTACACTCACTTACCTTTTAATGGCACTGGAATCGTTTTAAACCCGCAGCTCAGCCTTGCAGAAAGTGATATTGCATATCCTGATCTAGGAATCTCTTGGAATTTTTTAAATATGCATTTTAATAGCCAGCAAGATCGGATTCACACCAATCCGATCGGGTATGTATTACTTTCAGCTGGTTTAGTGATTTTACCTTTTCACCTTGTGCTCTCTACTCATTACCCAGGTTTACTGAGCTTTTGGGGTACATCTACCTCTTGGGCATCTGTATTTGTAATCATTATTTTAATGCTCATTCTTCTCTCCACTATGCTATGGAGGAGGTTCAAAAAATCATGAGCACTATTGATATTCTTTTTATTATCGGATTCATTGGGATCTGGATTCCTCAAGCTTTTTGGGCTTGGCTTAGCTTTTCTGCTTGGCGCTACTCTATACGAGCCAGCAAAGAACTGGCCAATCTTCCAGTACCTCAACGCTGGCCCATGCTCAGTGTATTGATTCCTGCCTATAATGAAGGGCTGGTGATTGAAGATACCTTACGTGCATTAGCCGCACAGGACTATCCTGCTGAAAGCTATGAGGTACTCCTGATTAATGATGCCTCCAAAGATGATACACAGGAAATTGCGGATCGTATGGCCGCCGAGTTTTCTGTAATTCGTGTAGTTAATGTCCCTAAAGGTCAAGGTGGTAAAGGAAAATCTAGAACCTTAAATAACGGCCTCAAGTATGCTCAAGGTGAGCTGATTGCCGTTTATGATGCAGATAGTACACCTGAACCCGATTGCGTACGTTTGATTGCGCAAACCTTATTGGCAGATTCCAGCCTCGTCGCTGTCAATGGAAAGGTACGTACACGTAACTGGAAAGACAGTGCTCTCAGTACCTTTATTGCAATTGAATTTATTTATTTTCAATGGATTTTTCAGGGTGGGCGTTGGCTACGCTTCCGTCTATCTACATTAATGGGAACCAATTATGTCATCTGGCGAGACGCATTGGATATTTTGGGTGGCTTTGATGAGAAATCTCTAGTTGATGATACAGAAATGAGTTATCGGATTTTTTTAGGTCACAAGCGAATTAAATGGGTACCTTATGCCGTGGGCTGGCAGCAAGATCCTGGGGACCTAGGTATTTTCATCAAACAACGCTCTAGATGGACTCAAGGTAACTTCTATGTAACACGCAAATATTTAAGAACAGCTATTCGACACCCTTTTCCAATTGGAATGGAAATCGGAAATAATATTATGTGCTACATCATGTTTGTTCCAGCCCTGTTCTTAAGTCACTTAACCATGATCATTGGCTTGTTGGGTATTGATGGTACTACTATTCCAGGCCCATTCACCCTACTGTTCATTCTGGCCTTTATTCTTTATTTAATACAAATTTGGTTCACACTTAGCCTTGAAAAAGAAGTACCGAAAAGATTTTATTTCTATGCCTTTATTGCCTATTTCACTTATTCACAAGTCTTTCTTCTGATTGTTTTCAAAGCCGCTTGGGATATGCTGAAAAGCAAAATTAAAGGTGAAGGAATTACTTGGTACAAGACAGAACGAAAGAAGGAAAAAAAATGACCTCGCAGATAAAAACAGCTCCTTTTACATTAATGTCATCGCTCCTATTTCTTGCATGTAGCGCACATGTCCATGCAGATACATGGAAGCTAGATGATTTCATCTCACAGAACATTGAGCAAAGTACGCCTTATTTCTTTTATGTGGCTAAAGGGGAAAGCTGGCAAAACGTCCTGTTCAATAGTCAGTTTAATGTACAGGGTAATAGTACAGTTATTGTACGTTATGACAACCAGCTCATCCATCAGCAGAACTTAAGTGGTAAAGGCACATTAATTTTCAATCTTCAACCATCTCAAAGTGGCTTCCACCGGCTCGATATTAGTATTTTACAAAAGCCCTCTACTGAAGAACAAAGCACTGAAAATATGTGCTTAGAGTCTAGTAATCTCTATACGGCGCTAACACAGGCAAGTCTGAGCTATCAGCCACAGCGTGAAGCCCTACAGCTCAATCAGCTACCAGATGCATTGTTTAATAGCCAGCTCAACCGTGCAGAACCGATACAGGCATTACTACGCTTCGACACTGCGAATTTCATGGAAGCTAGTATGATCAGCCGGCTTACCACAGCTTGGAATTTTGCTACGCCAGTACAATGGAAACTGACTGAAAACACGGAAGTAAAACCCGACTTCATTATCAGTATTCAGCGTTCAACCAAATCACTACCGAATGCACAAATTAGTCTGAGTCAGGAAAACCAAACGCCCACTCTAAATATTGAATATGAGACAGAATCGCAATTGCTGATGGCTATCAATGCTCTACTCAACCGCCAATATCTAGAACAGCTCAATACCCCAACAGCATCATTAAATGGACCTGTTGCAAGACCGACATGGGCCAGTTTACGCAAATTCGAGAGCCTAGCGGATTTAGGTGTTACCGATTTTAAGCTCGATAATTCCCCTAAAAACCTTTCACTGATCTTTCCAGCTGTTTGGGAAGCAACTGATATTTTAAATGGGCAACTTAGTTTTCGTTCTCAAAGTGGACTATTACAGGGATCTACTTTACAAGTCTGGTTAAATGATGGTTTGGCGGGGAGCACCAGCCTAGCTAAGCTAGATTCAAGCCCAGTGGAACGTCAGTTTGACTTTATAAGTGCCGACTATCCTTATACCACTAGCTTTAACATGATGGTCAGCAATACCCAGTTAAATAACAATTACTGTCTCCCAAATGCAGGAAATGCCTTATGGATAGATACGAAAAAAACTAAGCTGAATCTACCGCATCAGATGAAAAAGGGTGTAATCACGCTTTCTAGCACGTTTAGCAGTACGCCTGAAATTGCTGTCAATACTCCAGCCGCGACCCCAATCGCTATTAGCTTGGCGCAAGTTGCCAAGAAAATGTTGTTGAGTAATGACCCCATCGGTTTAAATATCACGCCACTCACATTAAATGCCCCTAAAACCATTAATATCCAGCTTGATGCTCAACGTTATCAATCCGAATTGCAAAAATACAGTCAAATTCTCTATCTGCCTACCACAGAAAATGGTGGCCTGATTACAGTCAAAAATGGAAACTTCTGGATCTATAGTGATAATAACTTGGGAGCAGAAAATTTTGCACGATTCTGGCCTGAAATTCAGCAGAAAATACCCAACAATACCACGGCATTATTTATTTCTGCACAAGGGCAAATCACTGTTTTGAATCAAAACATGGTTGAAAAAGCCAAACCACCGATTATTGAGCAGATTTCTCTACAAACTATTGCTATTATCCTAGGGGTTCTGATTGTTTTAATTATCAGCCTACTCATCTGGCGCAGGAACCGCAAAGCGCATAAGAATAAAGAAGAATAAAGATGAAAAAATACCTCATTTTAGGTTTGTTTGTGCTCCTAGGTCTTCCCACTTTAGCTGTGACTAGCTCAGTATTGCTCATGACTCGAGCAGATGCACAATCTATTCCCCCTAAAATTGAAGGTATATTCTGGCAAGTAGATCAAATCAGCCACCCTTCTGGAAACTGGCATCTCTTGGGGATTGATACATTTGTGACCCAATGGAGTATTGTTGATGGACATTCCTTTTTTAAGGAAATTCCTACACAACAATGGGAGCATCAACCCAAATGGAACTCAATTGCTGAACAACCTTGGGCAAAAAAAGTGATTTTGGGCTTAGCTGGAAATTATCAAGAACCCGCAGCTCGTGAAAATATAGACCAGCTTTTTTTACAATCCCAGCAAGTAATCCATACTAAGCTGCCTGTACAACCTGCTGGTTATTATTTCCCAGTAGAAGCAGATCCAAGTTGGCATGGGATTGCCAATCTAGCACATCATGTTTCCGAATTTAAACGCCCTGTCTGGATTAGTATTTATAGTGCTGATCGTAAATCACCTTTTTTACATTATTGGTTAGAAAGCTGGCTGCCAGACAATGCTCAAGTTTTCTTTCAAGATGGTGTAGGAGTAGGCACGCGCAGTCCTGAAGAAGCCGCTTTCATTTATAAAAATCTTAAGAATGAGTTTGGCGAAAACCGTGTAGTGATAATTTTAGAGGCTTTTCGACCTAAACCTGATGGGAGTTTTCGTGCAGCTTATCCCTGGGAAATTGCTAAGCAGCTGAGAGCTTATGCTGGGCAACGTATATATATTTTTGATGGGCCACATTATTTAGATAAAGCCAGTGTGTTCTGGCTTTATCTATGGATGAAGATCAATTACTAATTTATTCAGCTACCTTTAAGTCTTGTACTATTTGCTCAAGGATACGTTCTGAAGCGTGCCCATCACCAAAAGGATTTTCTACTTCTGCATGCTGTTGGTAATAGAAAGAATCATCCATCAACTGAGAAAATGCTTTGATAATTTTGGCTTTATCTGTACCTACCAGTATCCCACAACCTGCTTCAACCACTTCAGGCCGTTCAGTTACATCCCGCAGAATAAGTACCGGCTTCTGATAAGTTGGACTTTCTTCTTGGATTCCACCCGAATCCGTCATAATAAAATGAGCCGCCTGCAAGATTGCAAGTAAGTCTGGATAATCCAAGGGTTTTAATAAATGGACTTGGGGATGCTTCGAAAACTCTTTATAGGCAATGTCATGAACCTGAGGATTAAGATGCACAGGCCAAGCGAAATGTAGCTCCGGATAACGCTGGCATAATTCATGAATCACTGCACAGATATTCTGAATACCCTCACCAAAGTTCTCGCGTCGATGCGCTGTCAACAAAACCAATTGATGTTGCACGCTCAAATTCAGCCCCAATCTTTCTAATCTTTGTTGGGACTGCTGTGAAGAAGACTCTATCAACTCACGTGCATAATGAATCGCATCAACGACCGTATTTCCTGTAATAAAAATTTGCTGTTTGGAAATGTTTTCTTGGTATAAATTTTCAGCAGAAAGTTGAGTTGGCGCAAAATGCCAACGCGCCAAACGCGAAACCAACTGCCGATTCCCTTCTTCTGGAAAAGGATGCATCAAGTCAAAAGAACGTAATCCCGCTTCGACATGTGCCAAATGAATATTCAGATTAAAAGCCACCAAAGCACCAGCGAGTACGGTTGTTGTATCACCTTGCACCACAATTACGTCACATTTTGGCATTTCACGATAGACCTGATCGAGCTCGCTCAATGCCTTACTTAATAAGATATTTAGGCTTTTTCCAGGTTGCATAATTTGCAAATGATGGTCAATTTCGATTTGAAAAAATTCAATTGCATCTTGCACCAGCTCCAAATGCTGGCCTGTGAATACAACATTCACCTCAAAACGTGAATCTTGTCTAGCTTTTAAAATTACGGGAGCCAACTTAATTAGCTCAGGGCGTGTACCAAAAATAAAAGAAAGATAAATCGGCATCGTTAAAAGCTCCAGTAATAGGTCAGTTCAACTCGTGTATTATCAAAAGTTCTTTTCCCTGACACAGGTGCCCCATTGATATATTTGCCATACATCTGCTCGACACGTAATTTGATAGGAAAATTTTCAGGTTGCCAAGCAACTCCTGGTCCTAGCTCAGCCAAATTGTTATAAAACTCGTTATTAGAGTCGTTAATAGTGTGTAATTTTAAATAGGCCTGTACATTACCGAAATGATCACGATTCATATTCCAACCTGTGCGTAAGCGCAAATCACCAATTACGTTATAATCTTCACGGGAATAGCTCGCAGCATTACCATATAGTTCAGCAAAATATTGATTTTGATTCTGCTTTGGTGTGTGCGTGGTTTCCGTATTGTGCCAATACCATTCCTGATAACCCGCTAGACCAAAGTTAATGCTTTCTCTGAATTTATCCCGATTTAAATCAATCAGGTCATAACTTCCCCCTACTTCCAAATATAAATAAATTGGCCATTCCCAAGGACGATAATTCGCTCCAACACCTAAAATAGCGGCATTCTGATCAATAATTTCAGGACGGGCTCCACCTGTTGAACGTGTATCACGGTTGACATTAGCAAAACCATAAACCTGTCCACGGTTTTCTTCCCCCCAATAGCGTCCATACCGTAATTTTAGAGGCAAGATAGCGGTGTCATAACGGCCTTCAAAAGAAGGCGAAAAGTAAATATCTAAGAAACTTATTTTAGATGAACTGCTTTCTGTTCCAGTCAAATTCTTTACTGACTGTCGAGCTTTCTCAGCAGTTTCTGGATTTGAAGAATATTGTAATCTTTTAAATATCTCTAAAGCTTCGGGGTTACGCTGAGCAGCATTTAACAAATAAGCTTTTTGTAGTAATAATTCTTCATCTTCTGGATTAATCGTTAGAGCACGATCTATGTATGTTAAAGCTTGCGTATTATTTTTTTTTCGTAGTTCTAAATATGCCCATGTTTTCCAAACTTTCGGATCTTGAGGGGTTTTCAAGCTTAATTTTTGTAAAATTTCATTCGCTTTTTCTAAGTCATTATTTTCTATTTGATAATATTCACTCCATAAAGCATATGCTTCAGGCGTAACTTCTACTTGAGCGTGTACAAAGGAACTCACAGCTAACACACAAGCACTTGAAATTATATGTAAATTTTTCATTCTAAATAGTAAAATTAGCGGTCTCTAGAGCAATATATCAGCAATTTGTTTTTAAGTGAATGTTCAGTTTGTTTTTGAGGACGTCCGAGTCGGGGTAACAGTAAATGCTGTCACCCATTTCACCATATTTATCCATAAGGAAGCCTGATCACGATTCCGAGGTCTGTGAGAATTTCTTATATTTCTGTAGAATCTGAGCTTTACTTAATGCCGGTGCGTTTGAGGACGGGTTAATGCCTTCCAGCTTTAAACTGGCTTGATAATTCTGCAAGCGCGTAGCTTGGATATATTTTTTTTTCTGTTCGAGAGTGTTTAGCATTCTGGAATTTCCTTGAACAAAGGTGATGTAAGCCTAGTTTAGCAGATGGGCTTATAAATAGGCACGGCTTTCAAAAGCAGGGTTGTAGCGTTATGGTGGATGAACCTTCTATGAGAAAAATCTGAAACCAGACGACAAAATTTGTCGCTTAACTGTCATGCAATAAATGAATAATCAACAATCTGCTTTTAAATAATATAATATTATCCAACAGTTAAAAAATTATCAGTATTATCTCTAGCAACCGAAGTGTCGCCAGATACTGATCACAGATAAGAACCAGGATTTTCCAGAACACTATGACCAACAATAACTTTTCACAAATCGCTTCTTTCATCTGGTCGGTTGCCGACCTACTGCGTGGTGACTTCAAACAATCGCAATATGGCCGCATCATTCTGCCATTCACCTTGTTGCGTCGTCTGGAATGTGTACTGGAAGAAAGCAAGGCGGCGGTACTGGCAGAACATGAAAAAGTCTCCAAGCTGAATCTGCCAGAAGAAGGCCAAGAAAAGTTATTGCTGCGTGCCACCAACGGTCTGGCCTTTTTTAACACCTCCCCAATGGATCTCAGCAAAATGGGGCAGAGTGACATCAAGGCCAACTTGAGCACCTATGTGCAAAGTTTCTCTAAAGATGCCCGTGAGATTTTTGAATACTTTAACTTCATCGAATTTGCAGGCTTACTCGATGATGCCAACCTTTTGTATAAAGTCGTGCAAAAGTTTGCCACCACGGATCTGAGTCCAAAGAGCGTATCCAACCATGACATGGGCTTGGTGTTTGAAGAACTGATCCGTCGTTTTGCCGAAGGTTCTAATGAAACCGCAGGGGAACACTTTACCCCGCGTGACATCGTGCGTCTGACCACGGCACTGGTGTTTATGGAAGATGATGACGTGCTGACCAAAGACGGCATTATCCGTACCATTTATGACCCGACAGCCGGGACGGGTGGCTTCCTGTCTTCAGGCATGGAATATCTGCATGAGCTGAACCCGAATGCGGTGATGCGTGCCTTTGGTCAGGAACTCAATCCGGAATCCTACGCCATCTGTAAAGCCGACATGCTGATCAAATGTCAGGACGTGAGCCGAATTAAACTCGGTAACACGCTGTCAAATGACCAGCTTGCTGTGGATCAGTTTGACTACATGCTGTCGAATCCACCCTTTGGCGTGGACTGGAAAAAGATCGAACAGGAAATCAAGGACGAGCACGAGCAAAAAGGCTTTGATGGACGTTTTGGTGCAGGCTTGCCACGCGTGTCCGATGGTTCACTACTATTCCTGATGCACCTGATCAGCAAGATGCGTGATGCCAGCAGTACCGAGAGCGGTAGCCGCATCGGGATTATCCTGAATGGTTCACCTTTATTTACCGGTAGTGCAGGCAGTGGCGAAAGCGAGATCCGTCGTTACATTTTAGAAGCCGATTTGCTGGAAGCCATTATTGCCTTACCGAACGATATGTTCTACAACACCGGGATTGCCACCTATATCTGGGTACTCAGCAATAAAAAAGCCGCTGAACGTAAAGGCAAGGTACAGCTGATTAATGCCTCAAACCTCAGTACCAAAATGCGCAAGTCGCTGGGTTCAAAACGTAACTATCTGACTGAAAATGAAATTGCCACCATTACCCAAAATTACGGTGACTTTGTGGCGGTAGACACCTTTGCGCAGGATGGCGAAACCGAACAGCAAAAACCATTCGCCAGCAAAATCTTTGACAGCCATGAATTTGGCTATCGTCGCGTGACCATTGAACGTCCATTACGTTTATCGGCACAGATCACGGATAGCGCGATTGCTGCATTACGTTTTGCCCCGAAACCGTTTAATGCCGTGATGCAAAGTATCGATGCACAATTGGGCACAGCCTTTGGTACAGCGTGGACAGCAGAAACTTATGGTCAGTTGCAGGACGTGGCGCTTGAGGTGCGTGCCCTGATTAAAGCCGAGTTCCCTGAGCTAAAAGAAAAAGACATTAAAGAGGTACTGGACAGCAAAATCTGGCTATTCCAGAAAGCCCTGATGGAAAAAGCCCAAGTGTTACAGAACGTGATTGGCACTGAGCAGTTTGATGATTTTAACCAGTTTGATGAAGTGCTGAAAAAAGCCCTCAAGCAAACCGACATCAAGCTGGATGCCAAAGAGAAGAAACAGCTGTTAGATGCCATCACCTGGAAAAACCCAGAAGCCGAACCGGTGATTAGCAAGGTGCTGAAACAGGCAGAAAATCCACTATATGGCCAGTTCAGCTACCAGGGCAAAGTGGTCGAGTTTGTGCAGGATGGCGACTTGCGTGATGCGGAGAATATTGCACTGAATCCAAAAGTCACCACCACAGAGCTGATTGAAGAGTATTTTAAACGTGAAGTACAGCCACACGTGGCCGATGCTTGGATCAATGCCGACAAGCGCGATGAAAAAGATGGCGAGATTGGCATTGTCGGTTATGAAATCCCATTTAACCGTCATTTCTACGTGTACCAGCCACCACGTGACCTAAGTGAGATTGATGCAGATTTGGATGCGGTCAGCCGTGAAATTATGGAACTTCTGCAAGAGGTGCATTCTTAATGGCGAATACAGTGGCGAAGTATCAGAAATATGCTGAGTATCAAGATTCAGGTATTGAATGGTTGGGTGAGATTCCTAGTCATTGGTTTCTCAAAAAGCATAAATATATTGCTGAATTTTCAAAAGGGAAAAATCCTGAATTATTATTTGATAATTATTCTGATGGTTTGTATCCATATTTATCAATGGATAGCTTGAGAGGAAAAACTGATAGTAAATATGCTGAATATAAAAAAGGTTTAGTTTTAGTTCAGGATAATCAGCCTTTAATAATTTGGGATGGTTCTAATTCAGGCGAGTTTGTTTTAGGAAGGAAAGGGCTTCTTTCATCAACAATGGCATCTGCCTGTTTAATATATGAAATTCAAGATAAGTATTATTGGTATCTTTGTGTTTGTATAGAACCAGAAATGAGAAAACATGCAACAGGTATGGGTATCCCTCATGTGAATGGTGAAGAGCTTAGAGGAATTGTACTTCCATTACCTGAATTAAACGAACAAACTCAAATCGCCAAATTCCTCGACCATGAAACCACCAAAATCGACCACCTGATTGAAAAACAACATCAACTGATCGAACTGCTCAAAGAAAAACGTCAGGCGGTAATTAGCCATGCCGTGACCAAAGGACTCGATCCAAATGTCCCGATGAAAGATTCAGGTGTGGAATGGTTAGGGGAAGTGCCGGAGCATTGGGATATCGTAAAATTATCTCAAATTGCCGTGGCTTTTAATGGAGATCGAGGCGCTAATTATCCATCAGGTAATGACTTTGTTGATGAGGGCATTTATTTTATTTCCGCTAATGAGGTCATTAATGCAAAAGTTATTACAGAGACAGCTTCGAGAATTACACAAAAAAAATATGATGAGTTAGGTGGGCTTAAAATTAAGAAAGGAGACATCATTTATTGTTTAAGAGGGGCTGGTGTTGGAAAAAATGGAATCTGCGATTTTGATGAAGGGACTGTGTCATCGTCTTTAATGGGAATTAGAAGTATTAAGTTAGATCCTGATTATCTAGTACTTTTATTGAATTCTTCTGCAGAGTTACAACAACGTTCAGTATTAGTTAATGGTTCAGTATCTCCTAATTTATCAGCTGAAAATGTAATAGGCTATAAATTTGCCATTCCTGCAGTTGATGAGCAAATTGAGATTAAAAAAAGTATTGAATTAAGGGTTAACAAAATAGAAATATTACTTTCAAATGCAGAGCAGGCAATTCAACTAATGCAAGAACGCCGAACCGCCCTCATCTCAGCCGCAGTCACTGGCAAGATTGACGTGCGTAACTGGCAAGCTCCAATGGTTGCTGAGGCAGACACGGAGTTAAGCGCATGAGTCTAGACGCCACCCGTGAAAGCATTTTCCAGAACGACATCATTCAGCAGATGCTGGCTCAGGGCTGGCAACTCGGTACGCCACAAGGCTACAACCGTGAAACCGCCTTGTATGAGCAGGACGTACTAGATTTTGTGCAACAAACCCAAGCACAAGACTGGCAGAAGTTTCAGCGTATCTTTCCGCAAGATACCGAACGGCATTTTCTCGATGCTGTGGTGGCCCAGCTGAAGAAAGCCGACATCAATGCCACTGATGAACAGTCACGTAGCTATGGCACCTTGGGTGTATTGCGTCACGGAGTGAAAACCCGCAGCGCACGTTTTTTCCTCTGTCAGTTTAAACCAGAACATGCGCTAAATCCCGATACCTTAGCCAATTACAAAAAGAACATCTGCCGCATTGTGCTAGAGTTGGTCTATAGCCCGTATGCTACGGCTGCCGAGTTACAGGACATGGGCAAACAGGCCAAGAAATGGCGTATTGACTTGGTATTGTTCATTAACGGCTTTCCTGTTGCGACTCTGGAACTCAAGTCCGAGTTTAAACAGGCGGTGCAGAATGCCATGTTGCAGTACAAACGCACCCGCTTGCCGAAAGATCCAGAAACCAACAAGCCTGAACCCTTGCTGATGTTTAAGCGTGGCGCATTGGTACATTTTGCCGTGAGTCAATACGAAGTCTATATGGCGACCCAACTGGCCGGAGAAGATACTTTCTTCCTGCCATTCAATAAAGGCACGCATGACGGTGGCGCAGGCAATGATGTGCCAGAAGACCAGAATCAGTACGCTACGGCCTATCTGTGGAACGAAGTTCTCACACCGGACAATTTGCTGAATATCATTGGACGTTTTGTCCATCTGCAAATTGAAGAAAAAGAAGACTGGGAAGGCCGCAAGTACAAAAAAGAACTGCTGATCTTCCCACGTTACCACCAGTGGAATGTGGTCACCAAACTGATCAATGCCGCATTAGAGGAGGGCACTGGACAGAAATATCTGATTCAGCACAGTGCAGGTTCAGGCAAGTCCAACTCGATTGCCTGGACAGCACATCAGCTGTCGACCCTGTACGATCAACACAATCAGAAACTGTTTGATTCGGTGATTGTGGTCACTGACCGTACCATTCTGGATGCCCAGCTACAGGACACCATCTATCAGTTTGAACATGCCGATGGCGTGGTCGGACGCATCAACAACAAAGAGGGTGATGGCTCCAAGTCGGAAAAACTGGCCAAGGCACTGGAAACCTCACAGCCGATTATCATTGTGACCATCCAGACTTTCCCCTTTGTGCTGCGTGCGATTGAAAACAGCACCAACCTGAAACAGCGACGTTATGCGGTGATTGCCGATGAAGCGCATTCTTCGCAAAGCGGCTCCACGGCACGACAACTGAAAGAAGTATTGATGCTGGAAGAGCGTGATGAGGATACAGAACTGTCCTCGGAAGATATTCTGGATGCGGTGGTGGCTGCACGTAAGGGCAGTAATAACCTCAGCTACTATGCCTTTACCGCGACACCGAAAGACAAAACCCTGCAACTGTTTGGCCGTGTACCCAATCCTGAGCTACCGCCATCCAAGCAAAACAAGCCGGAAGCTTTCCATGTCTACTCCATGCGCCAAGCCATTGAAGAAGGCTTTATTCTGGATGTGCTGAAAAACTATACCAACTATAAAGTGGTATATAAACTCAAACAGAAAATTGAACAAGCCGACAAACAGGTCGATGCCAAAAAAGCCAAGATCAGACTGAATCAGTGGGTGCGCCTGCATGACCACAACATTTCTCAGAAAGTGAAAGTCATTGTCGAGCATTTCAAAAATAACGTGATGGGCTTATTGGGTGGGCAGGCTAAAGCCATGGTGGTGACCAGTTCACGTAAAGAAGCGGTGCGTTACAAGCTCGCTTTTGATAAATACGTGATGGATCAGGGCTATAAGTCCATTCAGGCTATGGTCGCATTCTCGGGTGAGGTTGAGTTTAATGACAAGGATACCGACAGCAGTGGTTTAGTCGGGCAGACCTTTAATGAACGCAACATGAACCCGGGGCTAAAAGGTCGGGAAATGCGCAAGGCCTTTGACAGTGATGATTATCAGGTGATGCTGGTGGCCAACAAGTTCCAGACTGGCTTTGACCAACCGAAACTGTGTGCCATGTACGTAGACAAAAAGCTGGGCGGTGTTGAGTGCGTACAAACCTTGTCACGCTTGAACCGTAACTATCCGGGCAAAGCGGAATCTGGCACCTTTGTCTTGGACTTCTTTAACGATCCTGAAGACATTCTTGGGGCCTTCCAGCCTTATTACCAAACCGCAGAACTGGCTGATGTATCGAATCCGGATCAGATCTTTGACTTGTTTGAAAAGCTGAAAGCTACCAAGATTTTTCTGTGGACGGAAGTTGAACAGTTTGTAGAAGCCTTCTTTACCAAGAACAAATCCAATGCTGCGATCAGTAATATCTGCAAACCCGCGGTTGAACGCTGGCAGAAACGTTATAGTCAGGCCATCGAAGCCTATAACACCACCCGTGACATGCTGGAACGCTGCAAGAAAACCAATGATGCGGTGCTGATTGCCAATGCCGACAATGCCTTTAAAGAGGCCAAGCTTGAAAAAGACAAGCTGGAAATCTTTAAAAAAGACTTGGGAAGCTTTACTCGTTTTTACGAGTTTATGTCGCAGATCGTGGACTACGATGACAAAGAACTGGAGAAGCTCAGTCTGTATGCGCGTAACCTGCGTCCATTGCTGCGTGAAACCTCAACGAAAGATGATGAGGTGGACTTAAGTAATGTCAGTATGAGCCATTACCGCTTGTCCAAGATCCGTCAGCAGGACATCAAGCTGAAAGAAGATGCCGAAGATTTTAAGCTGGAACCGGGCAATGACCTCGGTGCAGCCAAGCCACGTGATAAGAAAGAAGAATTCCTGTCACAGATCATTGAGCGTCTGAATGATGTCTTTATCACTGATAACCTAACCGATAAAGACATGCTGAACTATGCCTATACGGTACGTGACAAGCTGGCGGAAAATGAGATTGTGATGAAGCAGATCGCCAACAATACCCGTGAACAGGCCATGCTGGGTGATTTCCCGAAAGCGATGGATGATGCCATTCTTGGCAGTAGTGCGGCACATCAGGAACAGATGATGCAGTTGTTGTCTGATCCGGCGAAGGCCAGCATCTTTGCACGGGTGATCTTTGATATGTTGAGCAGTCGATAGTTTTTAAACATTTTTAGAATTAAATTTTTGAGTATAGGGGTGTATTGATATGTTGGCTTTTGCTGAATTTCTGCAGGATTATTTTATCATTCCTGTGGGAATGCTCATTTTTGTATTATGGATTGGGTTTAAATTCTATTCTAAATATATCAAACCTGCTAAAAACCTTAGTGAACAATTATCAGTACTAATTAATGCCTTAAAAGGAATGGATAAAAACTCTAGTCTAAATAAGCATTCATTAGATGCAAAATTCGAAAATGATACACCTTTAAAACATGCTTGGTTGAATTACAAAAATTCTTTTCATGACATCTATGAAACTGTAGATGGAGAAGATGTACTAGTTTCCTCACGTGCAACAGTATCAAGTGACGTATTTTTTTCTCAGGCTGTCATTGTGGATACCCCTTTAAGAGTTGAGTTTTATAAGCACTTGCCAGGTATTATCACTGGTGTAGGTATTATTGCTACATTTGCTGGCCTTCTATTTGGATTATTAGCTTTTGATCCCGCAGGCGATCCAGCAAAAGTTCAAGACAGTTTAGGCTTGTTATTAGGTGGGGTAAGTGAAGCATTCATGGCTTCTGCACTTGCGATAGGGACTGCAATGATTATCACTTGGCGCGAAAAATCGTGGTTGCGTCAGTGTTATGAACAGTTAGAAACTTTAACGACAGAAATTGATAAGCTTTTTGAAACTGATTCCACTGGAGAAGAGTATCTAGCTAAATTATTAAAATCCTCTCAGGCAAACGAAACCAATGCTCGTCAATTAAAAGATAGCCTTGTTAATGACTTAAAAGTCATGATGACGAATTTGGTTGAGGAAAATAAAAAGAATCAGATTGCTTTTGCTGCACAGTTAAGTGAAAGCTATGCGAAATCAAGTCAGGATATGGCGACTCAGATTGGTCAATCGATTACGGATACCTTGCAAGCACCTCTAGATAAAATTGCGTCTAGCGTACAACAAGTGAGTGGTGACCAAGGTTCAGCCGTCCAAGAACTCATGACTGATGTGCTTACTGCCTTTATGAGTAAATTGGAGTCTACGTTCGGCAGTCAAATGACGGGCATGAATGAGATGATGACTCAATCAGTATCCGCCATGAAGGAGATGCAATTAGGCTTTTCCCAATTACTGACAGATATGAAAATTAATAGTGAAACTTCGACGAAAACATTAGAAATACAGATGTCGAAAATGATTGAAGATATTCAACAAAAACAAAATGAGATGTCTGATCAAATGAATTTAATGGTGGATCATTTATCTCAAGGTGCCGCAAAAATTGGAGAACAAGGTCAACATGCGATTGAGCAGTTAAATGGCAAAGTCTCGGAGTTGATGGGGAATCTAGGTGGAACGATGTCTGAGTTAATGTCAGATGTCACGAAACAGCGTATGGAACAAGATCGTGTGATTCTAGAAAATCAGCAAAAATTGCACGAACAATCATCTGCATTAATTGATAATTTAGGAACTGAAATTAAAGATTTAATTGCACACAGTCAAAATGCAGTCCAAGTCTATAAAGAAAATATTCAGAAATTATCTCAAGTGACAACAGATAGTATTACGGGTATGAATAACGGCGCTGAAAAAATGCGCTTAGCTTCTGAACAGTTTAATACTGCGGGCAGTTCTTTGATTACAGTGACTGATAAGACATCACAGCTAATTGCAGAAGTAAGTACCACCTCTACGCATTTGACCAGCGCAAGCAGCAATTTAATCTCTCTATTAAAAGACTATAAAGACTCACAAGAGAGTGTTAAACAGGCAATCAGTACTTTAGACGGTTTAATTAAACAAGCTCAAGCCGAAGTTGGTATGAGCAGTGAAATGCTGAAAGATATGAATCAGATGACAACTGCACTCAATCAAGTGAAGAAAGAAATGCAGGATTATCTTGAGCAAGTCAGTGATGTGTTGGTGAAAAGCTTTGAGAGTTTTGGTTCCTCTGTAGAAACCAGCTTAAATCATTCTTTAGGTGCTTTTGATAATACACTTGATCAAGCTGTAAAACGCCTTGCAACGGGTGTAGAAGGCTTGGGTAGTTTTGTAGAAGATCTAGAAGATCTCGTACAACAAAAGAAAAACTAATTTTGGGGTACATGATTAATGTTAGGTAACAGGTACTCTAAGAAACCACGTTCTAAAGATGAAGGTGAAAAACCTTTTTGGATTTCATTTGCTGATTTAATGACAGCATTAATGACCTTGTTTTTAGTCGTAATGGCTGTGTCATTAATGGTCGTAACGAAAAAAATCAATGAAGCGACTCAAGCTGAAAATCAACGTAGTTCAGAGATTATGGATATTTGTACTAGTATTCAAAATGATGCCGCGTTGAAAAACAAGATTATTGCTGTTGATTGTAAGGACAATCGTATCAACTTTGGAGAAGCTGGTCGGTTTGGCCATAATGACTACCGGTTAAATGCAGCAGGTGTAGAGGCATTAAATACGTTAGTACCCATTGTTTTAAATGCTGCTAATAGTGAAAATGGAAAAAAATGGTTTAAACAAATTGTGATTGAAGGATTCACAGATACGGACGGTTCATATCTCTATAACTTAAACTTAAGTTTACGTCGTTCAGAATGGGTCATGTGCAATTTACTCGATCCCAAGTTTAGCCAAGGGTTAAGTTTAACTGAAGCACAAAAGAACCAGGTTAAACAATTATTTTTAGCTGGTGGGGTTTCTTTTAATTCAGCTAAGGATAGTAAAGAAGCCTCCCGTCGTGTTGAGCTACGGATGCAATTCTATGGTTTAAAAGAAAAAGAGAACGCTGAGCCGCAACCTCATTTTGTTTCAGCGCCTGTTGAAACATGCCAATTGATACGGTGATACTGATGAGCATAGCGAATCTGAAACGTCGTCTTGAAGAAAAAATAAGTGTATTTTCTGAACCAACTCATATACAGACTAAATTTGTTAGACCTCAGCGTTTAATGAAAACATTGTCGATTATTGAACATAAACTCGATGATCTTGAAAATGTACAACCATTAGAAGAAAAAATTATCAAATCAGTTCTCAAACTTGAACAACATGGGTTTGATGGGATGACTAAACGAGATTGGAAAAATTTGGCTTGGTCTCTCAGTAAAAAACTGCCCAATTATGAAGAAAAACTTTTATTCACACCTGTAGGTGTAAGATTAATTGATTATTTCAACCAATTGGGAATTGACCAACTCCAGTTTGTTTATTTTCCACTGTTGTATAGTTATTTTGCTTTTGAGCAACATGAACTAGAAAACTTACCTAGTAATTGGATTCAGTTAAGAAAAATACTAGATGAAAATAAATCTTCGATATTTAAAGCTTCAACTCGGCCTAAAAAATGGATGACGACTCTTATAGATAATTCAGAGGTTTTAACCACAGAACCTACCAAAAAATTTGTACGTGAATTTTTACAAGATAATGATGAAAACACAGTTGCCTATGAACTAGAAAGTTTAAGAATATCTGCTAATAGCTGGTTTTGGGATGATTTAATACGGTCATCCATTAAATCAATTAAAACAATGAAGGAAGATGAATATTTTCAAATTATCCCACGCTTTTTAGTATTGCTTGAAAAAAATAAAATATATACAACCGCTATTTTAGCTGCTCTTCTAGAACGTTATGCTAGTACTTCTCAGAGAGAGAAAGTACATGAGGTATTAAAACATCTAGCATTGGTTCAATGGGGCAATCCTCAGTATGAATCTTCAGCGGGATGGAATAACGTAAATGCTGATACCAAAAAAATGGTGATTCAGTGGTTTGTAAGGGCAGATTTAGAAGCATTCTTTACGCTATTTAGTCGAACGGCTGATGTAAATCGCTTTAATTACTGGATTAAATATATTGATAAGATTTCTTTTTCTCAAATTTTTCTTGGACCAGCGGCATTATATTCTAGTCAAATAGAACATAAAAACTTTAGAGAAGTTAATAAAGGGCGGTTGAAACGACTTATTGGATCAACTCAAACTAATAATGCATTTATGCTAAAAATTGATAATGTATATGTTATTGATTTTTCAGATACGGGAAATGCCTGTTATATTGTTGATAAAATACCGTATAAAGAAAATAGTAGAGATGTACATCGCGATACTTTGAAACCTTGGAAGCATTTATTAAAATTAAGTCATAATTCAGGTTGGCAAACACGATTTGATGAAAAACTAGCTGAATTGGGAATCTTTTCCAGTCAAGCAAATAATTCTAATTCAAGATATAAAAGGCATTATTAAAAGGTAATGGCATGAAGCTAGCATTCTGGAAAAAGAAAAAAAGTACTGACTCTGTTGTTGAAGATAACTTAGTGGTGAGTATAAAGTCTTTACAATATGATGACGTTGGATTGATTTATCCTTATCAACAGAATGCTAAAAACGACGCTGATTTTTATTGGGAAAGTCTTGAAGAAGAAGATGTCGCCTATCTCCTGGATAATCAGTATGTATTGCCATGGGAGGAGCTGTTTCAGCTTCAGCAAGATCCCGAACATAGTAACGTACTTAATTTACTCAACTTACCGAGTTCAACGAATTTACATCCAGTGATTCGTAGTGAGGGAGGATTAAGTGATCCTGATTTTAAAATCATTCTGGATGGATGGTGTGATCAAAATAGGATTAAGTATAAAGGCCTAATTAAACGAATAGGTGCGTTACTGAATGTTGATGGTCAAGAATATTTACTGAATGAAACGACTTGGAAACTTGTAGAAAAAGTTAAAGAATTTGCTCGTATTTCAAATAAAGATAATAAGCTCAATCAAAAGTATTGGGCTCAAATACGAAGTTTAGCTAATCGAAGTCAGGCAAATTTAGATGAGTTTCTTCGTAAGACCGTGGTACTTGCACCTGAAAAATTACAATTAAATCTACGTAAGAACTTGATTAGTCAGGAATCAGTTGTAGAAGTACAACCGTCCTTTGAGGAGGCACCGTCAAATTGGTTGCAAACTTTTGATCACTATAATCAGGTACAAGATCAATATAGCATTAGCCTACCAGATGGTGGAGTCGCTCATGTAGTCATTGATCCTCAAGTTAAAAATGTACTGAGTGAAATTAAAAAGATGCCGAATAGACGTGTATCTGGTGAGCGCGCTCAAACATTTTTGCATAACCCCTTCGCGCAATTAGGAGATGATGCCACAGAGGTCATCTCTCCTGAAGGTTTTGAAAAATCAAAGCAAGATGCAGAAATCTATAGTTACAGCTTACAGATAGATAAATTTTATAATGAGTTAGGACATTATGTTTCTGCTCAATTAACTCTCAACGAAAATTCTGGCCGTGAACAACAATCGATTCTGTTGGAACTCTCCACTCTAGAGCAAACAAAATATTTTATCTCTGCTTATGAAAAGCCATTACCAATTTTCATGTGGGCGGGTTATACAATTGATAAAACGAGCTATTTAGATCATCAGGTTCAAGAGTTAAAAAGTGATCTAACAGAAATCCAAAAATACGAAGATGAGTTACAAGCACAGCAAGTTTTAGATCTATCTAATTACAGTGATCGGGTCATTGGTATCGGTGAAGCACAAAAACTAAACTCTGAGTTTATTCAAAGAGACAGTGGTGAATCAGAGTGGTTGCCACAGCATCTCATGGAGTTGGAGCAACAACTACAAGATCGCTTGTCTAATGAAGCAATAGAGGTGCTTGAACAGCGTATCAAACAGGCTGAGCAAGAAGGTAAAGATCAGGTTCTAATTCCTAATGCGAACACTGAAGTCTCAGTAGATGACGCTAAAAAATTATTAAATAGTCTGAGCGATTCAAATAGAAAAGAACCTATCGAAACATTAGAAGAATCTACGGTTAATCTACAGAAAAAAAAGAAAGATACATTACTTATCGCGAATAATATTGATAAAGCAGAGTTTACTAAACAACGAGCAGATCAATTGGTTTTTGATGAGAAGAACCATCTTCCAGCTAGATTGCCTTCAAGTTTCAGAAGTCAGGAATTTAGTTTAAAACCACATCAGGAGTATGGGATTGCATGGTTGCAGAATCTACATCAATTTGCACCAGAACAGGTAAGTGGCTGCCTTTTAGCAGATGATATGGGATTGGGGAAGACCCTGCAATTGTTGTGCTTTATTGGTGAATACTTAGAAAATGCAAAAGATAAAAAACCAGCTTTAGTGGTTGCTCCAGTTTCATTGTTAGAAAATTGGGAGGCAGAAGCAAATCGGTTCTTCAGTGCTAAATTTGCTAAGATCCTAAGTCTATATGGTGAAAATTTAAAAGATCGAAAAATTCCCAAGCATTTAATATCTGCTCAATTAAGAGATGATCACGGTATTACGCATTTGCTTGAAGAAGAGTGGCTAGGTGATGCGGATATTGTCCTCACAACTTATGAAACGATGCGTGATCTAGAGTTTTCTTTAGCGCGAGTTGATTGGGGGGTTATGGTTTGCGATGAAGCACAAAAAATTAAAGTACCTACGGCTATGGTGACAAAAGCGGCTAAAGCTCAAAAGGCAGACTTTAAAATAGCATGTACTGGTACTCCAGTGGAAAATTCACTCACTGACTTATGGTGCTTATTTGATTTTATACAAGAAAATTTACTCGGTTCTTTAAGTGAGTTTAATAAAATATATCGACGTCCAATTGAAACGTCGGAAGATGTAGATAAGCAAATCTTAGAGCAACTCCGTAAATTGATAGCCCCCCAAGTTTTAAGACGGATGAAAAAAGAGGTCGCTGATTTACCACCTAAAATTGAAGTAGATAGTTGTAAAACAATTCATATTAGTGACTTGCAAAGAAAATTATATGCCTATGCGGCCCAACATTTTCATCAATTGTCGGCTGAAGGAAATCGTGGTGCCATGCTTAGTAGCTTACACAAATTGAGAATGATTTGTGCGCATCCTTTAGCAGAAGATCCAATGGCAACACTCAAAGATTCACCAAAAGTAGATTGGTTGTTCCATACCCTGCAGATGATTCAGCAAAGGAATGAAAAGGCCATTATTTTTACGGAATTTAGAGAAATCCAAGTATATCTGAAGCGTGTTTTAATGGAACGTTTTGGCTTAAATGTAACGACTGTGAATGGGGATACTAATACAAGCAGTAAAAGTGGGTTAACTAGACAAAATTTAATTGATAAGTTTCAAGAAAAGCCAGGATTTAATGTAATTCTTCTTTCCACTACAGCAGTAGGGTTTGGGGTAAATATCCAAGCGGCAAATCATGTTATTCATTATACACGTAGCTGGAATCCTGCTAAAGAAGATCAAGCAACTGACCGCGCTTATCGTATCGGACAGCAGAAAGAAGTTTATGTGTATTACCCAACGATATCTGCACTTGATGGGGAGGAATTAGAAACTTTTGAAGTCAAGTTGGATAGACTTTTATGGAGTAAACGTGTACTTGCAACAGATATGCTTCAACCGAAAACGGATGTGAGTAAAAAGTTAATGCAATTAATAGACTAGTGTGATTATTTACAGAGCCTGTAAATAATTTTGTGTAATTGCTTTTCATCATTTTAAATGTACTAAATCAAACCTGATCTGACAGTTACCGATATTTGATTGAGGCTGTCAGATAAAGTCTGAACTAATACACTAAGGTCAGACGATATAACCCGAAAGCCGAAACTTTCGGGGTTACAGCAGTGTATTTAAATATAATTCGATTGATTAATATGAGCTTTTTTCGACTTTAAACGTTGTGTTGGTGTACTTGAACCGAACCCAATATTCAGGACCAATCAAACTGTATTTTAAAGTGGTAAGACGCATACCAATGTAGTTCTGATTTGTATCGTAAAAATTGGATTCTATACCATAAACTAAAGGTTCTACCCCTGAGTTCATGCAGGCAGTATCACTCCACGCAACACTGGTTTTAACTTCTCGGAATACAAAAGGTTCAACATCTGTATAGAGCTGAGATTCAGCAAAAGGGGTAAAGTCGGTATCTTCGCGTGCTACAAAAAATATGAGCCGAATACTCCTAAAACCTCGAATAGTCGTTTCCTGTTTCGACAAAATACCTAGAGTGTGATTCTCAGCATTGTTAGCCCAGACTGCTTCGATAATTTTACCTGACGTGGCACGCAGCATATCCTCAACAGTCACAGGACTAAATGTTTTCTGATCCATTGAAAAATCATCAACATTCATAAACTCAGCAGAAACAAGCAATGAATGAACCTGAAACATTGAATTGTTACATAAGACAGCTTCTTCAAAACGATTATAAGCCTTTCTAGAATTGCCAAATGAAGAATCCCAGTGATTTTTCAAGCTCATAAAATCTCGTGTTTTAGATCTCACTTTCAGATCCTGACAGAACCCATCAACAACTGCTTCAAACTGTTGATACAATCCAAGTGGAAAGTCAATGAGTCTGTGCTTGTACAGTAAATCAACCATCAGCTTTATTTCAGGTCTGATGATCACATCTGAAAATTTACCTGTCAGGAAAGGATTAGTCGGAATATCCTGAATAATCTTGAGTAAATTAACACCCTTGGGCGTTAGATAAACATGAGGCACCAGATAGTCGTAAGTTGGTTGTTTGGAGATAATCTTAAAAGTCTTATTTTCAGTAATCATGAGATACAACTTCAGATAATCATCCAAGCCAACAGGAGGGCGATTATTGGGTATATAGCCAATAAAAGGCTGGATATACGCTTGAGTGATATGGTGAGTACTGAGTAGAGATGTATAGGATTCATCAGGCTGTAATCTAATCATACTTCATCTCCCGTAAACGTATTGACATCAAGGTGGTTTTTTCTCGGACGACCACGAGTCTGTGATTTCAAAGGTTGACTAATCTGGAAACGTCGTCCTTTTTTCATATTGCTGAAAATGAATAACTGACTGGTTTTACAGTGATATTCAAAACCCTCTTCAAGCCACTTTCTTTTCTGCGTTTGGTTGTATTCAATCGTGCCTAAAAAACAGTTTTCGTAAGTATGCTTACGCATATTACAGATATAGGCATAACCTTGATCATTGGTCACTTTTTTCCATAGTTTCTCAATACCTTGTGCGAGGCTAATGTCTTCCTGATTTTTATTCCCATTGAAAAACCAGAATGTATGCAGATGGAATCCACGTCTTGGCGTATATTCAAAACGAAAAATATAACCGATGGCTTGTTTCAACACAGGATTATGCCGCTTGTTTTCTAATAGTTGTTCAACACACTTTTTAAATGCATCAAAATCATTTTTAGATAAACAATCTTCAGCTTTGAAACAGGTTTGCAGTAATGTTTCAGGTTTATGCTTGAGATATAAATCAAGTCGAACAACGACTACACGCGAATACCGTTCAATTAAAGAGTTGAACATTTCGATCATTCGAGACTTATTTTTTTTCAGATTCTTCCGCTCATCGTAAACTTTGCGTCTGATGTTCGGGCGACGAAAAAAGGCACGAATTAATCCAATAAACTTATTTATTGCATTAATGTACGGGAGCAAATTCTCCTTTAGACTGGAAGATAGAGGTGTGCCATTACGTAGAAGATCTAATTCATCCTCTGACATCTGGCTTAGTGCATAATCAAATGCCTGAATATCAAGACCCTTTATAATGTCTGAAAGCGTAGAATAGTTTATAAATTCTGCAATATCAGAAGGTAAATTACTCATTTGAGCAGGGTGTTTGACGGCAAAGCCATAGCGACCATTCGATAGTATTTTCGTTTCAGTTGTGACTTCAGGGAAGTTACGTTTTTTGAACTGTTTGACCAGTTTAGCTTTCCCTATAGCAGGAGCTAGGATGTTATCGTGTGAATTTACTAAAAAGGTTGTTTTATAACCATCGTTGACTGGAGTAATTTGCAGTTCGGTTTCAAATTGCTGGAGCCATTGGTCATGTGTTCCCATATGCCGACCAGCATTTACATTTATAATGCGCATATAAATTAAACTCGATTTAAAGTTAAAAGCGCAACTGTGATCAGTATTCTGGGTATAAGCATCCAATGGATACTGTTTAGCGCAGTATCCATGATGGGATGTAAGTTGGTTAAGTTAACTTAGGATGAGTTTTAGTCATATTTACTACACCAGTACGTCTATACACCAACAACCTATATGGTCATATGAGTATTGATGTATCTGAATACTTTAAAACTACTGATCATCTATAAATAGATAGAATATTCTGTGATTTATAAATATAGAGTAATAGTAAATATATAAGACCGCAATTCATTGAAAATTAAAATGATAGCCTAGCCATACTTATAATTTCAGAATGCATTGCACAGCTGCATTATGTTTTGAATTTACAAGTACAGCGTTAGCTCTCAGTATTCACGTGATTGCGTGCTGAAATTTTACTTTCAATCCACTCTTCAACTTCAGAGAGTAACCACCGTGAGGCATTGTTAAGCTTCAACGGGCGGGGAAAGTTAGGATCGTAGCGTTTAGACCGTCGGTTCAGTCGGTCATAAATAGACGACCGAGATAAACCGATGAGTTTAATCAGCTCAGTTAGACGCAGCATTTGAATTGTGTTTTGGATAGTAGACATTTAGATTTCCTTCTATAACGTTGGTTCAATCTGGAAGGTGTTGGACCAACGAATAGACGGTACTAAAAAAATTTTATGTTCGTGGAAAAGTGCGTGACCAGTTTTTAACGTTTTTTATCATTTTTGTCATTACATTTTAATAGGCTGCATAAGCCTAAGTATAATTCTTCATTTTCAGTAAGAATTCTTTGTATGTTTCCAAAATAGTTTTTTGTTTTCTCATCTGAATTATGGTTACTTTCCGCTTCTTCACGATATTCTTTGACTTTTTTTTGATATTTATTTTCTAGTGTTTCTCTTTTTTTTCTGATTTCAATTAACTCAGAACGATGATGCACAGATATATTTGGTTCGAATAAATGTAACAGTTTGAGTGTTTGTTTTGGTGTTAATTTTTTCTTTGAATAAAGTGATTTAGAATGATTCAGTAAATTGGTTTTTGGGGGGTGGAGAAATTTTTGCTGCAAAATATAATTAATCTTATTAATTTGTACTTGTAAAGATAATATTCTACTATTATGCTCTTTCTGAATTTTTTCTTTTACATTATTTTCAGCTAAATCATTTATATGCTCAATTAGTAGATTCAATAAATCATAAATTTTATTTAAATTTTCTTCAGATTCGTTAAAATTACTTCGTTTTGAAAAACTACTTTTGAACTTGTTTTTTTGTTCTGAGAGTATTGTAGTTGAATTTTTGAGTAGTTTTTTTTCGGAAGACGTAAAACCTATTTCATCCCAAAGTTTTTCAGTATTATTTTCATGTTTTTTAATAAATGAACTTACAAAGGAAATGTACATGTTCTTTTTATTGGACTTTTGAATTTTAGACAATTTGTTTTTTTGAATCTTATCAATTTTATTTTGAAAGCTTTCAGGCAACACCTCGATAATATAACAATCGTAATGCTCTGAGTATTCTTGGAATAAAGTAGTATAAGTAATATTGGCTTGCATATAATTTTTAGTTTCGATTTCGGAACGATAATTTTTTATGCCTTGAATAATTTCATGATAATGTTTAGGTAAATATTCAAAATCCAGTTTCTCAGCTATATCATCACCTTTTTTACAAAGCACTTTATCTTTACAAATCTCACAAGGAACTTCATCATTATCTTTTGGACAAGAAATAGGTTTTTTGACAGTATCCCTACATAACCTTTTTACTCGATCTTCATCTGATTCTTTAAACATACCTTGATCATGTAATATATAGATTGCTGTTTTAAGAATTTTGTCATGAATAAGTTTGAAGAAATTTAAAGGTGTAGCAGCTTGAATTTGATAAAAAGATTGGCAAAGTAAACTTTTATCAAATATCGTATACTTGAGTTTGACTAAGTTTAGAGGATCTAGTTTTATTTGATTATGTATCTTTGAGCGGAATTCTAAACTAGAATAAATTTTTTCAAATATATACTGTTCCAAATCATTTACAATTTTGATTTGGTCATCAAAAGAGAGATTTTCAGAACGTTCTTCTACGGTGTCCATTATTTCCTTACACTCAATATTTTGATTGAACATTATTGTAATTTTTAGTCTTTATGCCCTGATCCAAAGTGTACATACTTATGCGTTATTTCAGTACGGAGTTTTGGGTAATTATTAACTATATCATCAATATACACGAATAAAATATTCTGTAAATATACAGGGGTGAGTTGTAGTTGAACGGGTAATTTTATTATGTGAATTTTAAATTAACACTGATCATAATTTATAACAAAACTAAGCCCAATCGGCCATTCATGCTTTACGTTTTTCCAGATAAGCCCCACGTAAATAAGCTGCTTCGACTTCATCAGGTAGCTTATGTGCCAGTACATGCTCACAAACTTCTCTAGGGTAATCTGTTTTGCCTGCTGACCAGTCACGGAAAGTAGAACGAAAGCCATGTGTCGTAATCACTCGGTTTTGTTTTGGGGCAATATAACCTAAGCCATTTTCTTTTAGCTCTTGTCCAAGCATGTTCTAGATCTCAGTCATCAATAATATATCAGAAAGGTTTTAACTAGAAACACAGGCTATTTGATTGTGAGCGAATTCAAAATAAGTAAACTTTATAATTGTAACAATATATTTTATTGATTATTTGCTCTTGTTTTAAATAGTTTCTACTATCATTATGGAACTTATTTCAATAAATCTAACAGGTTAAATATGGGGCTAGTAAGAGTTGATACTGGAAATGATAAGTCAAAAGATCAGATAATTTCATCGTGGAAATCAACCCTTGCTATTCATGAAACAGCCTTAAGGCTACCTCAAAAGTCAGCATTGCTTAAATGTTTAGACTATGATTTAAATGATGAGGAAGAACCTGTAATAATTAATATGCCTACAGGGACAGGAAAAACGGGTGTCATTGCATCATTGTTATTTAAAGCAATATTTAAGAGAACGCTAATCGTTGTTCCATCCGACTCTTTACGGAAGCAAATAAGTGATGATCTAATCGATTTTAAAAAATATATTGCTTGGGGGATTCTTCCTGAAAATAGTGAACAACCTATTATTTCTAGGTTAGAACCAAAAGATATTGATAAAATTGTTGAACATGATTTAGAAAAACAGTTTATTGTCGTTGCAACATCGCAAATTTTTAATTCATTCCAAGATGAAAATTTGAAGGTTTTTTTAAATCAGTTTGATAGGTTGATCTTTGATGAGGCTCATCATAGTGAAGCTCCAACATGGAAAAAACTTCGTGATAATTTCACCCAAAGAAAAAAGAAGATATTTCAATTTACCGCAACCCCTTACAGAGGAGATGGTAAAAAATTAGAAGGAAAACTCATATATCAATATTCAATTGCAAAAGCTTTTGATGAAGGTATTTTTGAGAAAATTCAATTTGAAGCTGTCAATGAATATTATGACGAGAAATCCGATGGAGTTGTCGCAAGGAAAGCATTGGAAGTATTACAGAAAGATATTCTGGCAGGGCTAGAGCATGTTCTTATGGTTAAAACTTCTACTATTAAGCATGCAAAAGAATTAAAAAAATTATATACCTCTCTAATAAAAGAATATTTCCCTGAAAAAATGGAAGTTTTATTAGCAACCAGCAAAGATGGAATAAATGAAGAAGATAAAAGTAAATTAAAGGAAGGAAAAACACAAATAGTGGTTTGTGTTGATATGTTTGGAGAAGGGTATGATTTACCTAATTTAAAAATATTAGCTTTACATAAAAAATGTAAGAGCTTGCCAATATTTATGCAATTAGTGGGTCGTTTCACAAGGGTTAATAGAACAAAAAAACTAGGTCAAGCAACAATCATCTCAAATGTTGTTGCAGATGATATTGGAGAGCAATTTCAAGAGCTTTATCAGGCTGATGCAGATTGGAACCTATTGATTGGGAGTTTAAGTAAAGAAAAAATGACAGAAGAATTTTTTAGTTCTTCAATTGATGGTGAATATAATCATGAACTGATAAGAAAATTGTTCTCATCAAATTCATTCTATATTAAAAATAGCGCAACAATTTATAAAGAAATTGATGATGATATTAACGAGATTTTTGAAAAAACTAATCTTAAAAAATATTTTAATAAGTTGTCGGATAATTATATTACTGCAATTTTTAGGGAAGAAAATTTAGGAATTATCTTATCAAGAAAGAAAGTTACCCCTATGTGGGTGTCTAGTGATGAGTTACAATTTGATTTGTTCGATATATTCATATTTCTGAGAAAAGGTACTGACTTATTTATTCATGGAAGTAATAAGGATTTAGTCCAGAATTTAGCAAAAGAGTTAGGCTATATTAACTTTAGTTTTCCTGAGTTATTTCGAATGTTTTATGATCTAGAACGTTCAGCGTTTGCAAATTTAGGTATGTTATCAACATCTAGAAATATAAGATTTAGAATGTTTACTGGTACAGATGTCTACAAAGAATTAACACAGCAAGATTTAAACAATAACGCATTATCAAATTTGTTTGGCCATGGTTACATTGACGGTAAGAAAGCTAGCTTGGGGTGCTCTAGGAAGGGTATCACATGGTCAATGTCTAGTGCTAACATTTATCAATGGGTCAAATGGTGTGAATCGTTATATGACAAAATTCATAATGAAAATATTCCTATTGATTCATTTGTTAATAATATGCTTGAGCCATTTAGTGTTGAAAACTTAGCTAACTTTAAAATTCTCACCATCTCACCTGTAGATTTAATTTCTAAGGCTGTTAATTTGATACGGATTAGAGGAGAGTTGGACTTAAAAACATTAAATTTTAGCTTTTATGAGGTTTTAAATGTTAAACAAGCTAAAGAGAAAATAAGTTTTTCGATAAAAATTTATTTTGAAGATGATTATTTTTGTACACTTGATTATATCTATGATTTAACTCATAGTTTTATTTTAGTTTCCGAGTCTTATAATGGAATAAAACTTAATTGTGAGTTAGATTTTATTAAGGAACTTCCAAAAAAACTTGGGCTTGTTGCTTGGACTTCAGGTTTTGAAGTAATTAGTTTAAATGAAAAAATTGGTTATAAAAACAAATATTCTTACACATTAGCAAAAGATAATGTAACTGAGTTGGACTGGAATGGGGTGGAGATAAATAAAGAGAGTTGGAAGTTTGGGGCAGTGAAAAACTCTGTTCAGGGTAAAATAATTGATGTACTTCAATCTCAAGAAAATAAGCCGAACATATTGTTCTATGACGATGGTAGTAATGAACTTGCAGATTTAGTTGGATTTTGGATTGATGAAGAACAGCAAAAAGTGTGTATGCGTTTATATCATTGTAAATATGCTATAGGTACAAAATCTTCTATTGGAGCTGTGAATGAGCTGGTTCAGCAAACCCTTTCAACTTGTGATAAATTATCTGATGCAATAAAAGCATTAAAACAATTAAAGATTAGAGAGAATAACACTTATAAAAAGACTAAAAATAGTAGATTCATATTAGGTGAAATGTCAGATTTAGATGCTTTGATTAAAAAGTATAGAACTTATGACGTTACTATAGAAATAGTATTAGTTCAGCCGAGCCTAGATTATTCTGAACTGAACTCTCGTGTTGAATCAGTGTTGGGGCAGTTGGCATGTATTATTAAACAGACCTTGAATGCTGAAACTTATTATATTTTTAAATAATTATAATATCTATCAAACTTGATGAGGGAAAATATATTAATGCTTCTGCCATTTAAGGCGGAAGCATAGATTTTATTCTATTAATTTTGTGCATTACAAAACTCAGCCCAGTCAGCCATTAATCCTTTACGTTTTTCGAGATATGCCCCACGTAAATAAGCTGCTTCGACTTCATCAGGTAGCTTATGTGCCAGTACATGCTCACAAACTTCTCTAGGGTAATCTGTTTTGTCTGCTGACCAGTCACGGAAAGTAGAGCGGAAACCATGTGTCGTAATCACTCTGTTTTGTTTAGGATCTATATAACCTAAGCCATCTTCTTTAACTTTTTGTTCATGCATTCGTTTGATTAGAGTGGTCAATGACATATCGGAAAGCATCTGCCCATTACGAGGCGCAGGAAAAATGAAATCTTGTGGCTGAGTATATGCTTGAATTGATTTAAGTAAACTAATAGCTTGTTGAGACAAAGGAACACGATGCTCTGTATCTGCTTTCATTCGTTCTTTAGGAATAATCCATATTTTATTCTCAAAATCAATTTCCTGCCATATAGCTCCAAAAATCTCACCAGACCGACAGGCAGTTAAAATTGCAAATTCCAGAGCTTTAGATGAAATTCCTTTTTTCTGTCTCAGGTGTTGAATAAATTCAGAGACCTGTTCATAAGGTAAGGATGGGTGAGGGCGTGATTCCTGCTTTAAGTTGCCTAAGATTGGCTCAAGATTACCTTTCCATTCGGCAGGGTTATCACCGACAAAATATCCCATAGCCTTGGCATAATCAAAAATTGTTTCTATACGACCACGAATACGTTTAGCTGTTTCGTTCTTTTCAGTCCAGATAGGTCTAAGAACTTCGGCAATATCGACTTTAGTAATTGTACTAATACTAATATCACCTAGAGTTGGGTAGATATAGGTTTCTAATGTAGATGTCCACTGTCCAATATGCTTTTCATTTTTAAGTTCACGGGTTTTATTTGCTATAACAACTTTTGCACACTCAATGAATGTTTTGTCACGTAGTTTCTGGATATGTAGTTTTGTAAGTTGTTCCTGTTTATGTGCAATTGGATCAACGCCATTTCGAATTTGTATTCTTAATTCTGTTGCTTTAGCACGGGCTTCAGCTAAAGAAACTTCAGGGTAGGGACCAATACCAATATCACGGCGATGGGGTTTTAACTTTCCATTTTTATCCAGACGTTTACCTACTACCGCACGCAAAATCCAGACACGAGAATTGCCTTCTATATTCAAGCAAAGACCATCAACACCCCCTACAGAATGTCGCCCAGTCTTCTTAATTTTTGCTACACTGAGAGCAGATAGCTCTTTAGATTTCTTTGGCATGTTCTAACTTACCCCACAACCTACCCCTCATAAAATACTGGAAATGGTAGGATTGGGCAAGACGGCTTAGGATGATTAAAATGTTAAAACATTGAAATATATATGTTTATAATATTTATTTGGATTGCTTAGGACTATTGTTAGACGGACACCGCTTCCGCCAAATTAGAAACAACAAAGCCCTGATAATGTCAGGGCTTTGTTGTTTCTAATTTGTGTAACGTAAGCAGATAATAAGCAAAAAATAGATCTCTTGCGAAAGTCATTATTGCAAGTTTATCCGGTTTACGAGTGCAGCAATTAAGTTAATGCGTAAACCGAATCTTTTCCGTCTATTTCGATAGCGTTCACTTA
>CAACWC010000452.1_pt1 | contig 34978 bp, 35 predicted proteins | sample 2275511 | NCBI WGS metagenome assembly CAACWC01 (sample SAMEA5312443, study PRJEB27640) | indoor metagenome | biome: indoor environment; feature: controlled; material: polymer antistatic dissipative epoxy resin | place: Italy | collected 2014-05-27 | reverse complement strand
AAGAAATTAATTTAAATATTTTCATTAACTTATCATTTTTACACCAACGATTATATTTTTTAAAGATTGAGTTATACGAACCAAATTCTTTAGGCAAATCACGCCATGGGCAGCCTGTTCTTATTCTATAAAGTATTGCTTCGACAAAATTTCTCAAATTAGATTTGGAATAGATATCAAAATTTCGGAAAATAGAAAGTAACTTAGACCAGTGTTGATCATTCAGCATTGTACGAGGCATAGCGAGAAGTAAATTTGGTTTGGCGATTAAATTTTACTTTCTCGCTATTTTTTTGAACAGAAAATGTCAACAGGCCCTATATTAAATAGCGCGAATAGTATAGAATTTTGCAGTCTGAAACGTACAATTAGGGTTCATTGGCCCGTTCAAAAACATTCAAATTTATAAATAGGATTTATATTCGAGTGAATTACTATCGTTATAGCGTTATGCTGGTTTTGAGTTTAGGAATTACAGGATGTGCAATGACCCCTGGACTTCAGACATATGATTTACCACAACAAGGTTCCTATAAAACAGATCAAGGTGCTGAATTAAGTGTTGTACCTTTGACACAAAATAATATTCCTGCTATTTCTCAAGCGAATTCGCAAAATTTAGCTCAAATTCAAACGTTATTTCAGCATCAGCAATCCATATATAAATTAAGTGCAGGTGATGTTCTATCGATCCAACTTTGGGCTTATCCTGAAATTACACCACCAATTCAAGATGCAACTAATGTAAAAGCTGTTGGTTATCCCATTGATCCTAACGGTAATGTACAGCTTCCTTTAGTCGGGTCAGTTAAAATTGCTGGGAAAACGCTTGCTCAAGCGAATACATATTTGCGTAGTCAATTTAGTAAATATTTAAAACACCCTGATGTTGTCGTTAGAGTGTTATCTTACGAAGGCAAAAGATACTTCGTAAATGGTCAAGTACTTAAAAGTGGCCAATACACTTTAAATGATCAACCCATCAGCCTCTATACCGCACTAGGTCAAGCCGGTGGTATTGATACCAAAACTGGCGACACCACTAATATTCAACTCATTCGTAATGGCGCTACGTATAATTTAAATACCATTCAACTCGAAAAAAATGGTTTATCACTACATAATTTATTAATTCGCCCGAATGACACAATTTTTGTAAATACAAAACAAGATCAAAAACTTTATGTCATGGGTGAATCAAGTAAAAGCCAAGCGATTAACTTACGCGATCAAGGCATGTCTTTAAGTGATGTATTGGGTGAAAGTGAAGGGATTAACCCTTACTCAGCTAGTGCAGCTAGAATTTATGTCATGCGTACAGATTTAGATCAGAAGCAGTCAACTATCTATCACTTAAATTTGAGTAGTATTGGTAATCTAGCATTAGCCAATCAATTTTCCATGAAAAAGAATGACATTGTATACATTGATGCAACTGGTTTGACTCGTTGGCAGCGTGTAGTCAATCAGATCATTCCATTCTCGAGCGCACTTTATAGTTTTGATCAGCTTGGGAAATAATTATGGCGTTTAAAAATATACTCGTTGTCTGTGTCGGAAATATTTGCCGTAGCCCGATGGCAGAATATTTCCTAAAGACGAATTGCCCAAACCAACACATTGAATCTGCAGGATTGTCCGCAATGGTAGGACATCATGCAGATGAAAAAGCAATTCATTGTATGGACCAATTTAATATTGATATGCGTCCACATATTGCAAAACAGATCAATGCATCTTTAATTAAGCAAGCAGACTTAATTCTAGTAATGAGTACGAATCAGGCTCAGCATATAGAAAAACAATGGCCGTTTGCAAAAGGTAAGGTCTTTAGATTAGGCCACTGGCAAGGAAAAAATGTCCCTGACCCTTATCAACACGATCAAGACTTTTTTAATGAGTCCTGTAAAAACATAAGCAATTATGTTCAGGATTGGATGCCACATTTTTAATATAAATTATTGAATAATCAGTTGTTAAACTATGACTCAAACCTCAAAAACTGAAGATGATACTATTGATTTAAAAGAGCTCTTTTTTTCTCTGATTGCTCAATGGAAAACTATCACTCTTTGCATCATATTAAGTTTAATCTGTGCCTTACTCTATATTCGCACAACACCTTCCATATATTCTACGGATGCTTTAGTTCAAGTCGAAGATGGCAAAAGTGCTGCGTCTGCTGCATTACTAGGCGAACTCAAAGAAGTCTCTGGTGGTCTTGGTCAAAAATCGCCTGCCGATGCAGAGATTGAGATCTTAAATTCTCGAATGGTGTTAGGTAAAGTGATTGATGACCTCAATCTGAACATCAGTATTCAAGATCAAAATAATAGCTTCTTTAAAAAACTTCTCTCTTCAGAAAAAGGTCAATTGAAATTTGATGGCCAAGGCGTTAGTTATAGCACCAAGCAAAATAATTTTTTAGTTAAAGAGTTCGATGTCCCAAATTATTATTTAGATAAAAAACTGACTTTAGATTTCAAAGCAGACTCTAAATTTACCCTAAGTCATAAAGATAAAGTGATCTTTGAAGGTCGTTTAAATCAACTCAATCAATTTGTTGACGGCTATGGAGCTTGGAAAATTAATATTTCAAGTACACAGCCATTTGAACACGCTTTTATATTATCTAAACTCTCACTGCCTTCAGCTGTCAAAAACTTAAAATTAAATTATGGTGTAGCAGAAAAAGGGAAAATGACAGGTGTCATTGGTTTAAATTATGCTGGAGAAGATAAACAGCATATTACCAATGTGCTGAATCATATTTTAGAAATATATCACCAACAAAATATTGAGCGTAAATCGTTAGAATCAAAACAAACCCTCAATTTCTTAGATCAACAATTACCTGAATTAAAGCAACAACTTGAACAATCTGAAATTAAATTTAATGAGTTTCGTGAAAAATACAATACTGTAGATGTCACTCAAGAAGCTGAACTCATGCTCAAGCAAAATATTGAACTTGAGAAAATGCGTATTGAGTTAAAACAGAAACAAGCCGAATTGTCTGCTAAATATACACCGGATCATCCATTGATGGCTGAAATTAATGCACAGGTAAATTCTTTAAATCAAAAGACTCAAGAATTAAACAAGTCTATTAAACAACTTCCAGAAACACAGCGCCTGTACTTACAACTTTATCGTGATGTCAAAGTAAATACTGAGCTTTATACATCACTTCTTAACAGCTACCAACAGCTCAAAATTGCAAATGCTGGGGAAATTGGTAATGTCCGTATCATCGATACAGCTGTTGAACCTGAACGACCAATCAAACCTAAAAAATTAATCATTTTGATTTTATCATTATTTGTAGGTGGTTTTATTGGTGTATTAATTGCACTTGTTCGCAACATGATGCGTTCAGGGATCAAAGACTCCACTCAAATCGAAAATGAGTTGGATCTGCCCGTGTATGCAACGGTTCCTCGTTCACCTGTACAAGAAAGCCGTATTAATATTTTAAAGAAGAAAAAGAATATTCCTATTCTGGCTGTTAAAAATAGTGATGATATCGCTATTGAAAGCTTAAGAAGCATGCGTACAGCCATCCATTTCGCTCTAAGCTCTGCCCGAAACAATCTGATCACAATTTCAGGGCCAGCTCCAGAAGTTGGAAAGTCCTTTATTTCAACCAACTTAGCCACAATTTTGGCGCAAAGTGACAAACGCGTATTAATCATAGACGCAGACTTACGTCGTGGTTATTTACACAAGTATTTTAATCTCGACACACAACCTGGCTTAACAGAATTACTCAATGGTCAACACAGCTTAGAGACAGTGATTCGAAATACTGAAGTACCTGGCTTAAGCGTCATCTCCAGAGGTAAAAGTCCAGCGAATCCGTCTGAACTACTAAGCTCTAACCAGTTCAAAAATCTATTAGAGCAAATGTCAGAGAAATTTGATCATGTGATTATCGATACTCCACCAGTCTTAGCCGTGACGGATGGCATCATTATTTCTCAATACACAGGCGTTAACTTAGTGATTGCCCGTTATGCGAAAACACAAATGAAGGAGCTTGAATTGACCCTGAATCGCTTCGAACAAGCCGGCGTGAAAGTGAATGGCTTTATCCTGAACGATATTCAGCGTTCAAGTGCAGGCTATGGCTATGGCTATAACTATGCTTATGCCTATAAAGCGAATAAAGAATCAGACTAAATACATTCTCTAACCGATAAAAAGCCAGAACTTGATTTCTGGCTTTTTATTTTGTATGACAAACGTTTATATATTCAAATCCTTATAGTTTTTTTAAGGACTTCGGCATATATTAATTTGAAAATGTACTGGTGGTACAAAACACGTCATTCATGAAGTCTGCTAAGATGCTAAAAAACTTTTTGAATGTAATAGAATTAGGAAAAATTTCACATGAGTAAAGCCTTACCCATTGCTGTAGCTGTTATTCTAGGCGGTGCTGCACTGGTTCCCGTTTATTATGCATCTCAACACCCAGCTTCAGCCGAAGCCCAAGTTTCAAAAAATGCATCTGCCGTAGAAAAAATTAGCTATGCACTGGGTTATGAGGTTGCTCATCAAACTCCACCAGAACTCGATATTAACAGTTTTGTAACCGGTGTCCGTGCAGGTCATGCCCGTAGCCAACCCGCCTATAGCGAAGAAGAATTAAAACAAGCCTATGAGCAGTTCCAACAAGAAATGCAGCAAAAGCAGGCCAATGATGCGAAGCAAGCACAAACAACCAGCGACAGCTTCTTAACTGAAAATGCGAAAAAACCTGGGGTGAAAACCACAGCGTCAGGCTTACAGTACAAAATTACGCAAGAAGGCACAGGCAAGCAACCCACTGCCAGCTCTGTCGTGACCGTGCATTACAAAGGCCAACTGGTCGATGGTAAAGTCTTTGATAGTTCACTTGAACGTGGCGAACCGATTGAGTTCCCTTTAAACCAAGTGATTCCAGGTTGGACGGAAGGTCTACAACTCATGAAAGAAGGTGGGAAAGCGACACTCTACATTCCTTCGAACTTAGGTTACGGCCCACAAGGTGTACCTGGCATGATCCCAGCCAACAGCACGCTTATTTTTGATGTTGAACTGATCAAAGTAAAATAAGACAAGTCAATCAAAGGAGAGCTTTTGCTCTCCTCTTTTTATTGAGAATACGATATGAAAATTCAAACAACATTACTCTGCGGCTTGTTACTTTCTACACCTGTTTTTGCAGCGCCGATTAACAATAAAAGCAGCATCAACCAACAAGTCGGTTATAGCTTTGGCTATCTCATGGGTCGTAGCAATGCTGAATCAATTCAAGATCTCGATCTCGATGCTTTTGTGCAAGGGTTACGTGAAGCATCTAAAGGCCAAGCTGCGTCATTAAGTGATGAAGACATGGCGCGTGTATTGACCCAATATAAACGCCAAGCCGAGGCAAAACAGTTATTAGAAGTGAAACAACTGGCAGATAAAAATGCCAAAATTGGTGCAGCCTTTTTAGCTGAAAATGCGAAAAAAGCAGATGTAAAAACTACGGCTTCAGGCTTGCAGTATATGGTTTTACAACAAGGCCAAGGCAAGTCACCTAAGGCCAACAGCAAAGTCAAAGTCCATTATGAAGGACGTTTGATTGATCAAACTGTTTTTGACAGCTCGATTGCACGTCAACAGCCTGCGGAGTTTCAAGTCAGTCAAGTGATTCAAGGTTGGACTGAAGGCTTACAGCTAATGAAAGAAGGCGCTAAATATCGTTTCTTTATTCCCGCTAAACTGGGCTATGGCCAAATTGGTTCAGGTGATGTGATTGAACCAAATAGCACCTTGATTTTTGATGTGGAACTGATTGAAGTGTTGCCAAAATAAGGCAGCAATGCAAATGCAATGCTATATACAAAATAAAAAGCCTGATCTTCGTGATCAGGCTTTTTATTAATTTCAATATATTCTTAAATCAAGCCATGCGTTTTTAAGCTACGCGCTTCGCTTGCAGTATAAATAAAGTACTGCTTTGTTTTATGCTTCATGTTTGAGATGACGTGGTCTAAACCCGGTAAAGAGCAAACCAACCGCATAAGCCACAACGCCGACCATGCATAGCCCGATCACTTCGGCAACGCGAATCCACTGTGACACGTCACCATTATACCAAGTCAATGCATACCACAAAGCCACAATCATCACGGCGTTAGAAATACCAAACTGAATAAACAGTTTTTTCCAGTGTGCGCCAAAACGGAAAATATCGCGCTTGTGTAGATAGAAATACAACATCCCCGCATTCACCAGAGCAGAGCCCGAAGAAGCTAAAGCCAAAGCCATATGCTCTGCCTGCCAGTCAATCAGTTTAAAGAAACCAATAAACACCACGTTTAAAATCGCATTCGCAGCAACGGCCATTAAACCGACACGGACAGGAGTCTTGGTGTCTTGTTGCGCATAAAACCCTGGGGCAAAGACTTTAATCAACATGAATGAAATCACCCCAGCGCTCATACACTGCAACGCTAAAGCCGTCATTTGAGTATCTTCAAGGGTAAATTGTCCACGTTGGAACAGGGCCTGAATAATAGGGGTCGATAACATAAACAGTGCAATACTAGCCGGTACCCCCACTAAAACAATGACCTTCGCAGCCCAATCCATCATGCCACGAAACTTCGACATATCTTGCTCTGCATGACGGGTCGACAAAGCAGGTAAAATCACCGTACCAATCGCCACCCCAATTAACCCCAAAGGCAACTCGGTCATACGTTCCGCACTGTACAACCATGACACTGAACCGTCTTGCATAAACGAAGCCCAAATGGTGTTCAGGAGTAAATTGATTTGCGTGACAGAAACACCAAATAGCGCAGGCAGCATCAATTTCATGATGCGATCCACCCCTTCATGTTTAAAATCAACTTTCGGCGGAATCAGTAACTTTTTATGCCAAAGTTCAGGAATTTGGATTGCCAACTGTAATACACCCGCAGCAATTACCGCCCAACCCAGTGCCATAATCGGTTCTGCCATATACGGCGTCAGCCACCATGCCCCCGCAATCATCGCAACATTCAGCAATACTGGTGAAAAGGCGGGCGAAGCAAAGGAACCATAACTATTTAAAATACTGCTGGCAAAGGCTGTCAGCGACATAAACAATAAATAAGGAATAGTGAGGCGGAACATCGAAACTGCAAGATCAAACTTTTCGGGGTCAGCATGGAAGCCCGGTGCATAGATGTAAAGCACCGCTGGAGCGGCGACCATAGCGAGGAAGGTTAAAGCCGTCATAACGGTCATCAAACAACCAAAGACACGGCTAATCAGAATCTGAACTTCTGCATGGGTACGCCCAGTTTTATATTCGGTCAGTACTGGAATAAACGCCTGTGAAAATGCTCCCTCAGCAAATAACCGACGGAAGAAGTTCGGGATACGAAAGGCCACAACAAAGGTATCGAAATCTTTCCCTGCACCAAAGACATTTAGTAAGACAATGTCTCGTACCAAACCCAAGACCCGAGAAAGCATGGTCATTGCACTTACAATTACGGTTGACCGCCACAGCGCCATCGTATCCACCTAGTTTTTCATTTGCCGCTATTGTAATGAAACTTCAGCGAATATTTGATTGTTTAATGTTGTTGTCGACTCTCAATTCATTGACTTTTTAACTGCTGCAAACGATTTCGATAGCCTAACCAATCAAAAAATGTGCCTGGATCGGTCTTACGTCCTGGCGCAATATCGGAATGTCCCGCCAAATGCTGCTGAATTTGAGGATAGGCCTGTTGTAAACAGGCAGTCACGTGTACCAATGTTTCATATTGGGCATCTTCAAAAGGCAAGTCATCACTGCCCTCAAGCTCAATACCAATCGAATAATCATTGCACTCTTTTTTAGCCAGATAGCTTGAGCGTCCTGCATGCCATGCACGGTCGTTAAAATTGACAAATTGTAAGACTTCGCCACTTCTTAAAATCAGTAAATGCGCTGAGACTTGCATGCCTTGAATAGTTTGAAAATATGGATGTACTGACCAATCTAATTGATTTTGAAAAAATTGTTCAATATAGCCGCCGCCAAACTGTGAGGGAGGCAAGCTGATATTATGGATGACAATCAGTTGAATCTCAGTATCCACAGGACGTGTATTAAAATTAGGCGATGGAATTTGTCTCGCACCTTGTAATATGCCATTATGGATTTTAAATTGTTGCATTCTGAGCCTAATCCACTCATAGTTTTTATGCTTCTTATATAGCACAACTCATACTAACAACGTTATTGTAGTGTATAAGAGTCAGCTAAAACTCTTGCATCCGAAAGAGCATTATGTGGAATTTCGGAACTAAAGCACATCTCTCCAGTCCATAGCTCCATAGTCAAAGGTGGTGTTCGTATTGCTCGGCCTTCGCTAATAATCAGACTACGCGTAAATAATGATAAGTCTTCTGCCCAATCTGCAACCACATGAATTTTTAAATATTCATTCAAAAATAAAGCTAATTTATTTTGAAACTCTATTAAGGAAATAGGTGTTTTAACCAGTTTAGGAATGACATTTTCAGCAACCCAAGGCTCTGGATGAGTGCAAGTTAAAACTTCATAAAAAGAGTGCCCTTCTCCGTCGACAAGCGCCATTGAAATTAGCTCACCACCAAAACCATTGAATTCACAGTCTAAAAATAGGTTCATCTTATTTACTTTATTTATTAAAATTATCATAAAGATAGACCCTAAACATAAGTTAAGGGTCTAATATTTAGTTACCTAAAGATTCAGCATCTCTTTTAGCCTCTAAAATTTCGTCGTAACTAAAAAATTTTTCTGAAACATTTTTTAAAATATAACCATCTGGATTTTCCTTATCAGGCATATGACTTCCGCCATGATAACTCTCCCGAAATTCTCCTTGATTCGTGTAAATTACATATCTTGGCTGAATACCCTTCTTTCCTGTTTCACCAAATTTCACTTGGAAATTTGGTGAGTCTATATTATGTAATACCTTCCCAAGATATACTGAACCCAACTTATAAATAGGATCACCCCAAATCATAATTTTTCCTTTATCTAAATTTTCAAGATACAATAAATCAACGTAAAAACATTATGAATTTTGGTTTTTACATATGTATATTCAAATAAACAGGCGAGAAGTTTAGCTGGTTTTGTAATTTTATGTAAAAATTAAAATAATCCATTGATATATAAAGTATTTATTTTAAATAAAAATCCACATTTAGCTCATTTTCCAAACAAAAAGAAAATATTCTTTATATAACATTTCGACTGTCACGTTGTATTTACAATTTTATTATATGAGCTATTTAAATAACATTTTTTACTGGGCGATGCTAATATATTGCGCAATTTTCATGGCTTCTATAAAGATACGGACAATCGGATGAGCATATCGCAGCAACTGCTTGAACAATCTATTCAACTGAATATTCAACAGGCATTACAAGAAGACATCGGTGATGGTGACATTACGGCGCTTTTAACACCTGAAGATGAACAAGCGACTGCGGCCATTATTAGCCGTGAAGACATGATTCTTGCAGGTCAGCCTTGGGTCAATGCATTAATTGCAGCTTTTGATCCAAGTGTACAAATCACGTGGCTAAAAAACGATGGCGATCTGGTTCTTGCCAATGAAACTATTTTCAAACTGGCGGGTTCAGCACGCAGCTTACTTACGGTTGAACGCCCTGCACTCAACTTTGTACAAACACTATCTGCTGTAGCCAGCAAAACTGCGGAATATGTCAAACAGCTCGATGGCTTAAACACCAAGTTGCTCGACACCCGTAAAACCCTGCCTGGTCTACGTATTGCCCAAAAATATGCTGTCTCGGTGGGTGGCGGTCAAAATCATCGTTTAGGCTTATTCGATGCTTTTTTAATTAAAGAAAATCACATCATGGCAGCAGGCGGCATCGCCCAAGCCATTGCCAAAGCACATCAAATTGCCCCGGGCAAACCTGTCGAAGTCGAAGTCGAAACCTGGGCTGAATTAGACCAAGCCTTGGAAGCCCAAGCTGATATCGTGATGTTAGACAACTTTAGCCAGCAACAAATGATTGATGCGGTCAAGCATGTTGCAGGACGTTGTAAATTGGAAGCGTCAGGGAATATCACCATTGCCAATTTACGCGAAGTTGCAAGCACAGGCGTGGATTATATTTCGATGGGTGTATTAACCAAAGATGTCAAAGCAGTCGACCTTTCTATGCGTTTTAATGCTTAATTTCAATAGTTTGCATTCAAGCGACACACAATAAAAAACGCACTCTAGAGTGCGTTTTTTATTGGGTTAAAACTTACCAGCCCAGTGCTTGCTGTTGTTTTTTCACCAATTCTTGAATGCCCTTTTCCGCCATTTCTAACATAGCATTGCACTGTACACGGGTAAAGGGTTTATCTTCTGCCGTGCCTTGAATTTCAATAAACTCGCCAGCTTGGGTCATGACCACGTTTAAATCCGTTTGGCAGTTTGAGTCTTCTTCATAGCACAAGTCTAAAAGCACTTCGTCTTGGAAAATACCGACTGAAATTGCAGCCACTAAGCCTTTTAATGGATCTTGCTTAATTTTCTTTTTCTCAAGCAACGTGTTCATCGCATCAATGAGGGCCACGGCAGCACCGGTGATCGCAGCAGTACGTGTACCGCCATCTGCCTGAATCACATCACAGTCAATGGTAATGGTGTTTTCACCGAGTTTTTTTAAATCCACCATGGCACGCAGACTACGGCCAATCAAACGTTGAATTTCTTGAGTACGACCACTTTGCTTACCACGCGCAGCCTCACGGTCACTACGAGTATGCGTCGAACGTGGCAACATGCCATATTCAGCGGTTACCCAGCCCTGACCCTTGCCTTTTAAAAAGCGTGGTACGGAGTTATCAATACTTGCAGTACAAAGAACTTTGGTATGACCAAACTCAACCAATACCGAACCTTCCGCATAACGTGTGTAGTTACGAGTAATGGTGACATCACGTAATTGATCTAATGTTCGTTGGTCGATACGCATAATACGCCCTTCATCTGACTAAATAGGTTGGCGCATAGTATAGCAGAAGCAGACCCAAAGCATTTGTCTGACTGCATTGCATTTGTAATTGATCGCCTGCTTCCCTACCCATCCATATTCTTTGTTAAACTGAAGCTTAAAAGAGGCTGAGGCAATCATCTATGTCGATTCGGGAAGAGCGTAAACAACAAAGCCGCCAAGCTTTGCTGAATGCTGCATTACAACTCAGCACCTCGGGACGTTCCTTTGCTCGCATTAGTCTCCGTGAAGTCACTCGCCAAGTGGGTTTAGTACCGACCGCGTTTTATCGCCACTTTATTGATTTGGATGAACTGGGACTTGAACTGGTCGACCAAGCGGCGCTCCACATCAAAAGTATGTTAACCAAATTGGGACAAAGCTATGTTTATGGTCCACATGCCACGATTGAGCATAGTCTAGACTTATTTTTTCATGCTGTAGAGCAACATCCTGAACAGTGGATTTTCTTGATTGGAGAACGTTGGGGTGGGTCAGCCTTGATCCGTGCAGCCGTTGAGCGAGAAATTGCCTTTTTAATCGATGACTTCGCCCATGAATTAACCCGTATTGAAAGCATGCAACATATTCATGACAGCGAAGACCTCAAAGTTTTGGCCAATATTTTAATGGATGCCTCTTTTAACTGGGCTATGCGCTGGATTGGTTTGAGTCGAGATGTGGCTCCCGAGAAACTACGACAGCAGCAGGCTGCATTTAAACTGCAAACCATCGTGCAGATTCAACTCATGTTCCGCGGAATCTCCAATTGGCAACGACCATCTGCTCAAACCAAACACGCCAATCCGACTTTGCATTAAGCCACTCGCAGACGCAATTTTTGCTGTATTACAAAATTTTTAATGCGCTTTGCTCAAACTTGGATGCTTTTTCACTATCATAGAGCCAGTTTTTTCATCTGTAGCTCCTATGCGTTTTTTTCTTTTTTTAGCGGCGAGTGTCTGTATTGCCTTGGCATGGCTATTGCCCATTCATTATCGACCTTGGGTCACCTATACAGGTGAATTATTTGCATTTTTATCTTTATTTGCACTCTCTGCCTTATTTTTAAAAGAAAAACTCTTGCTCCCGAAAGTGAGCCTGCCGCTATTGCTGTTGAGCCTCGTGCCCTTCATTCAGTACGGTTTTGGCGAGCTGTTCTTTTTCAGCAAAGCGCTGATGTGTGGCTTATATATCTTTGCATTCTGGTTGAGTATGGTTTTAGGCTTTAATCTGAGCCAAAAACCCTTAGAACGTGAGCAATTATTTAGTGGCCTGTGTACTGTATTTTGGTTGGTCGGTCTGGTAACAGCACTCATCGCTACTTGCCAATGGCTCAATATTGAACAGTACATTCTTGGCATGACCGCTTTAAAAGGCGATCGTCCTTATGCCAACTTTGCTCAGCCGAACAATATGGCGAGCTTTCTGATTCTGTCCTTACTCGGCACACTTTACCTATTTGAAAAGAAAAAACTCAACTCGATTCTGCTATGCGTCAGTGCCGCATTGATGTTATTTGCAGTGGCACTGAGCCAGTCCCGTACATCATGGGTCGCAAGCATTTGTGTACTACTCTATTTACTCTATCAACAGTACAAGGGTGTGGTTCAACTGAAGTGGTATAGTGCCCTCGCATGGTTTGCGTTGTTCATTGCATTTACTGCGTTTATTCCACAGCTCAATCATCTATTGGCTCAGCTGTCTAATGTCGAAGTGACCCAAACTCGGGATGCGGTTGCGCGAGCAACGGGTGATATGTCACGTCTTGCCATTTGGCAACAGATGCTTCATGCCATTGCTGAGCGACCTTGGTTTGGATATGGTTGGCATCAAACCAGTGTGGCTTACACCCTAATCAGTGATCAGTTCCAAGGCCCCGTTTGGGTGAAAAGTGCGCACAACTTCATTCTCGACTTCATTGTGTGGAATGGTTTAGTGATTGCGATTCCATTTTTTGCCTATCTCAGTTATTGGGGCTATCAACTGCAAAAGCATGCGACATCACTCGAATCTGTGATTGGCCTTCTGATGGTCGGCGCTTTACTGATTCACGGTATGCTCGAATTTCCGTTGTTCTACGCTTATTTCTTGCTGCCAATCGGATTGATTCTAGGCATTATTCAATCTCAGCAAAAAGTGAAAACGTGGACTTTACCGAGCTTTGCCATGCCGATCACATTTACTGTCTGTGTGGTCTTGGTCGCACTGATTATTCGTGACTATGAGTTGATGGTACCGAAGCTGAATCAAGCTTCACGTTATGAACAGACTCCTGAAAAGTTCACCAATCACGATCATATTTTACTGCTGTCGGAGTTTAACCGCCGCATTGCATGGATTCAGTTAAATCCGTACAGCAAAGTCAGCCCTGAGCAAATTCGTGACTATGAGGAAATGGTGCTGAACTACCCGATTCCCTATGATTTGACCAAATTTGCAAAACTCTTGGCCTTTAATGGCTATGAAGCCGAAGCTCGTCATCAACTTTGGCGCTTAAAAACCTTAAGAAAAATTGAGCTACGTTATGAGGATTTATTGCAGCCTGCATCAGCCGCGCAATAAACGTTTTTAACCCATAAAAAAGCCTGCTGACGCAGGCTTTTTAACTTAATAAGGACTTAAAACAGATTCAGCTTATTTGGCAGCACGTTCTTTTTCAATCAAGTAATCCACGACTTGAGTCACTTTAGCATCTTCGCCTTGCACAATATATTTACCATTCACCGTCACCGCAGGAACACCACTGAGTTGATAACGCTTGGCTAAGTCTTGTGCTTGTGCAATTTTTGAAGTAATCGCAAATGATTTATAAGTACTGTTAAATTTCGCTTCTGGAATACCAAACTGAGTATAGAACTTGGCTAAAGCAGGTTGCTCTAGAATTGGTTGATTTTGATCATGAATGGCATGGAATAACGTCAAGTGGGTCTTTTTACGTACACCCAAGGCCTCAGACACATAATAAGCTCGCGCCGCTTGTTCCCACACTGGATTCATGGCTGCTGGGGTACGCACAAAGCGCACATCTTTCGGTAGTTTTTTCAACCAAGTCTGCATATGCGGTTCAAGTTTAAAGCAGTGACCACAGCCATACCAAAAGAATTCGCGGACTTCAATTTTTCCTGGCACTTCCACCTGTACAGGTGTTGGTACAACGATATAGTCCTGACCCGCCACAAAATTTGCAGCCATTGCACTGCCCGAAATTGCGAAAACAGCGGTTGCTAAGCCACTCAAAAGGAGTTTTTTCATTGAACTTATTGTCCTCAAAATCATTATGATAAGTTTATGCAAATACTATAAATCAAATATGCCAAATTCGTTTTCATTCTGTGAACTTTTTTCAGGCTTTTATCGCTTTTTCTAGAATAAACGCTACACTAAGCCCTATTGAACGTTTTAAATATCATGACTTAAATTGAGGTGCCGACGATGTCGCAACTGAATGTTGATCCACAAGAAATTGCCAAATTTGAAGCATTTGCTGCCATATGGTGGGATCAGCACTCGGAGTTCCGCCCTTTACATATGATCAACCCACTACGCTTAAACTGGATTGATGAACATGCAGGTGGACTCAGTGGAAAAAAAGTCCTTGATGTCGGCTGTGGTGGCGGAATTTTAGCTGAAAGTATGGCACGTCGTGGAGCAAATGTGCTCGGCATTGATATGGGCGAAGCCCCCCTGAATGTGGCACGTTTACATGCAGAACAAGAAGGTGTTGAGCATATCGAATATCGCCAAATTCCAGTGGAGCAGCTCGCAGAAGAACAAGCAGGACAATACGATATTGTGACCTGCATGGAAATGTTGGAACACGTGCCCAATCCAGCCTCAATCATTGAAGCCTGCCATAAACTGGTGAAACCAGGTGGTCATGTATTCTTCTCCACCATTAACCGTAATCCCAAAGCCTACCTGTTTGCCATTATTGGCGCTGAATATGTCCTGCGCATGTTAGCCAAAGGCACCCACGATTATCAAAAATTCATTAAGCCCTCAGAACTGGCACATGATATTCGCGGCGCAGGGCTCAAACTGAAAGACATGACGGGTTTACATTACAATCCCTTGACCAAACGCTATTGGTTAGCGCCAAATGTCGATGTCAATTACATGGTTTATACCGTCAAAGAAGGTGCTGCATGAAAGCCGTCTTATTCGACCTTGACGGCACACTGATCGACACTGCCGCCGACTTTATTCGCATTATTCAAGACATGTGCCGTGAAAAAGGCGTCGCTGTGGTCGATGCAGACATGATCCGTAGCCAAGTCTCTGAAGGTGCACGGGCGATGGTGAAATTGGTTTATCCAGAACTGGAAGTCGAAGACCCGGTTTTTCTGGCACATCGTCAGCGTTTTTTAGATATCTACGGTGCCGATATCGCAGTAGATACTGACCTGTTTTCGGGCATGTATCCGCTACTTGAAAAACTTGAAAACCAAGAGATTCCTTGGGGTATCGTCACCAATAAACCGCGCTGGCTCAGTGAAGCATTATTAGATGCACTGAATTTGACAGAGCGCTGTGCGGTTTTAGTCTGCCCAGAGGATGTCTCACAGACCAAGCCTGATCCTGAGCCGATGTATTTGGCTGCCAAGCACATCGCGATTGCACCTCAAGACTGTATCTATGTCGGCGATCATCCACGTGACATCGATGCGGGTCGTAACGCGCAGATGTATACCATTTTGGCGGCTTATGGTTATTTACCATTCGCGCACAAAGATGACTTAACAGCGTGGCAAGCAGATTGTATAGTGAAGACTGTGGCTGAATTGGACGATGTTATTCAGTCTCTTGTGAGTCAAACTACACCGTCCAACTCACTGACTTGATCACAATTAAAAAATCAAAATAACGAGGAGGTAATGATGAAATATTCAGAATATCAACCTCGCCCCGATCTGCTCAAAGATCGCATCATCTTAATTACAGGTGCGGGCGATGGTATTGGTCGTGCTGCTGCATTAAGTTATGCCCTACACGGCGCAACTGTGGTGCTGCATGGACGTACCTTAAATAAGCTCGAAGTCATTTATGATGAAATTGAAGGCTTAGGTGCGCCGCAACCTGCAATTTTACCCTTGCAGCTGTCGAGCGCCTCTCCTCGTGATTATGAATTACTGGTCGACACCTTAGAGCGTCAGTTTGGGCGCCTAGATGGTATTTTGCATAATGCGGGTATTTTAGGTGAACGCACAGAACTGGAAAATTATCCTGTCGATGTCTGGGATGATGTCATGGCCGTCAACTTGCGTGCGCCATTCGTTATGACTCAAGAGTTAATGCCACTCCTGAAAAAATCTGAGCATGCCTCCGTAGTTTTTGCCAGCTCAGGTGTCGGACGTGAAACGCGTGAACGTTGGGGCGCATATTCGGTGTCTAAGATCGCGATTGAAGCGGTCAGCCAACTGTTTGCCAAAGAAAATACCTCACCGAATATCCGCTTTAACTGTATCAATCCAGGGGCGACCCGCACTGCAATGCGTGCAAAAGCCTATCCCGATGAAGATCCAAAAACATTGCCAACGCCTGAAAATATCATGCCTGCCTATCTGTACTTGATGGGCGATGACAGTTTGCATATGAATGGTCAAAGTATTGATGCACAAGACTAAAATGTGTCACTTAAGAGGAAGCTTCGGCTTCCTTTTTTTATGCGTCAAACTGAAGCTTAGTCATCTGCAACATGATTTCAAGGTTCAGAAAAGGTTGTCTTTTTTCAATTTTTGCGGATACTGATGTCCAACTCCATTTTTGAAGTATATACCATGACGGACTTGAGCAACATCACTCTACAACCCACTGAAGATGGTATGGTTAGCCTGTTGATTGACCAACAGCCGATTTCAGAAAAATATGGAATGAAGTTTGAAGCCAGTATTGTGGAGGAACTTCAAGCCCTGGAAAATGGCGCCACACTGAAACTTTTCGACCAGTTTGTTTTTGCCCATACCGACTTGAACTTTGAACATAGCTATCACTACGTCACGGTCATTGCTAAGAATGATGAACAATATAAAGCAAAGAAAAGCTTTGTTTATCGCATCAAAATTGAGGGTCAGCCCGACATTGAACATGCCATCAGCAAAAATGGTGAACCGATGACTGCAGCCGATGTACGTGAATTTATCCAAGCGCATGTACAGAAATCATTGAGTGATTATACCGACCTCAACTACGCCTATTGACATACTCCCACCACCAAACTAAGAGTTATGGTGGGGGAATCTTTGCGACCTATGCAATCAAATTGATTACACCTTTCGATGCCACACTTGCGCTGACAAGTATTGTGGCATAGGAACTCTTTACACAGCACGAAGCCCTAGTGCATCAGCTAAAGCGAAATTACGGATATTTATACTCGCATTCACATCACGATCTTCAACCAAATTGCAATTTGGACATTCAAACAATCTGACACTTAGCGGTAACTTTTCCATCTTATAGCCACAGCAAGAACAAGTTTTTGAACTGGGAACAAATCTTCCAATTTGTAGAATATTCTTGCCAAACCATTTTGCCTTGTATTGCAATATCGTAAGAAATTGACCCCAAGCTACATCTGAAATAGACTTCGCTAATTTTCGATTCCTTACCATGTTTTTAATTCCTAAATCTTCTACTGCATACGTGGTCGCTTGGTTTTCACAGATCAAGTGATGCGTTAGTTTATGATGTAGGTCTAAGCGTTGCAAACGCACTTTTTCATGGATGAATGCAACACTTAACTTTTGACGCTGATAATTCTTAGATTCTTTCTGTTTTCGGGCAAATATCTTTTGCTGTATAGCTAAGCGGTTTTGAGCCTGCCGTAAGTGTCTTGGATTTTCAACTTTATCACCATTAGATTGAATGAGCATGTGATTCAAACCCATATCAATTCCAATAGTTTGATCGGGTTGAACTGTTGTTGGTGCAACAAGCTCTAACTCAGACTCAACTAAGATAGAAGCATAATACTTACCTGTTGCTGTTTTGCTAATGGTGACAGTTTTAATTTTCCCATCAAATGTCCTACTAAATACAGTTTTTATCCCTTTAATTTTAGGTAGATGTAGTAAACCATGCTCAAAGCTCACCGTTGCGTGCTGAGGGCATTGATAAGCCCGTTGAGGTACTTTCTTGGATTTGAACCGTGGATAGCCAACAATATGACTCAATGGGCGTTTTTCATCAAGTTTTGGCTTGTAGCCTTTAATTTTCCTGAATTCAATCTTGCCTTTCTTCAATCGCTGAAAAAAATTGTTATAAGCAGTATGCAGGTGAAGTAATCCACTAAGAAGTGATTGACTGTTTACTTCATTCAACCATTCAAATTCAGGTTGCTTCTTCATTGCAACCAATTGGTCTTGAATATCCTTTTTTGATAATAATTTTTGAGTTTCTGAATGGACTTTGGTTTGAAGAGCTAAAGCCCAATTGAAAATAAAGCGAGTGCATCCGAAGTGCTTTTCAAACTGCACTTTCTGTTGAGAATTTGGATAGATGCGATATTTATACGCTTTCAAAAAAGTTTGTTTCATGGTTATAATTTAACAAATTAATTACTTAGTGTAAATATAATGAAATCACATTATCACTGTGTTTATAAGCTCACATATCATTTAGTGTTAGTAACAAAATATCGCAAGAAATGCCTTTCAAATGAAATGCTCAATCGGCTTGAAGAAATCGTAAAAAAGAACTGTGCCGATTGGGAAATTGACTTGCTTGAGTTTAATGGTGAAGCTGACCACATTCATTTATTACTAGAAATGCACCCGAATATCATGCCAAGCAAATTCATTAACAATCTAAAAACAGTGTCAAGCCGACTGATACGCAAAGAATTTGAGGAAGAACTAAAACCGTATTATTGGAAGCCTGTACTTTGGACGAGAGCATACTGTCTACTTACAACAGGCGGGGCTACAATTGATGTAATTCGGGAATATATAAAAAATCAAGAAAGACCTGAATAACGAAAAGTCGTGCTATCCATCACAATCTAAATCACAGATTATAGATGGAGAATTTCGCACAGTTAGTTAAGCCGAATCAGCCAAGTTGAAAACTCAGCTTGGCTAGTTGGATATTTTAAATCGTATTTTTAAATTATTTTAATAAAAATATTCGGTTTTTAAGATCAATGTTTCCTATTTATCATTCTGATTGATCAAGAATTGAAAATAAGGATGCAGCATGGCTGATTTGCAACGTAAACATGACACCATTCGTCATATCCATAATTTACAACTACCCGAAAGCCTGATTTGTGCTTTGGAGGATGCCAAACAAGCTGAAGCAGTGGTTCATTCAATCCGTTCATTACAACATCTAACGCAGCAGTGGAATTAAATAATGCACTATTGTTAAATCACTATAAAACTAATACAAATAAGCCTATGAATTATTTATAGTTTTTTTATAATTGTATGGACAATAAAGTAGTTTGACTATATGCGTTCTTTGACAAAGGGAGATCTGAGCCCTCAAAATGAGTCAAAAATCAGAAGATACCGACTGTTTGCTTTGGCCTTTGGCGCAATTGATGATTTAATTCAGGCTTAGAATTGGGCATAATCTTCTTAATATCTCTGCATTTGTTAATAAATACCCAATTCATCTTCACAGTTTCTCTGCATTTTTTTCGTACATTATAGGAAAGAATGAAATTACCTTAATGAGGATTCAACATGAAAAAGATTTTGACAGTATTGGCAATCTCTTTCAGTGCTTTGATGGCAAGCAGTCTCAGTACTGCTGCCCCTCAGTTTGACCACGATCATCCACGCTATGGCAATGAGCCACGCGGACGTGACTTTCGCGATTCAGGTAATGACGATCAGCAAGATCGTCGACGTATGCGCGAAGAGCGCGGTGTCAAACGTTTACAACAGCATAAATGGCAACAAGGTTATGTCATGCCACAGCATTACCGTGGTAACGGCTATAAAGTCGAATATAAAGACCATAATCTTCCAAAGCCAAACAGAAACCAGCAGTGGTACAAAATCAACAATGACTACATCTTAGTCGACGCAGACAGCAACAATATTCTGCGCATTATGGGGCTTTAATCTGCGCTTCATTTTGTATAACTCCTCGACATTATTCTTGAGACCTGAATCAACACCCTTTCACCCGCTTTAGTACGACTGCATACTCCTCTTAAGAGACCACAGTCAGGCACAGCATGGAAGGCGTTGTTTCAGGTTTTTTATGTGCCAAAGCTTTTGTTTGCAAGCATTGCAGAAAAACAACAATCTCCTCAGTCTCTTCATACATTTCACAATTCACCTAAATAGCCCTCACGCTTTCTCTAGAGTTATTCGCTAATTTTGAATGATCGAAACAAGACTCATACTGGACGAAAGCAATGAAAAAAATTCTGACTGCAATCACACTCTCTTTAGGCGCGCTCATGGCCACATCTGCAATAGCAGCACCACAATACTATGACCGCGCGCATGCTCATGACTCGCGCTGGGATCATCGCGATGACCGTCGTTGGGACAATGACAATCGCTACCAAAACAAACGTGTTAACCCAAGCCGTGACTGGCGCTCAGGTCAAACCTTGCCACGAGGCTATGACTCATCGCGTTACCATGTCAGTGACCGCGAAGCACGTCGCCTACCCAACACTGGACGCTACCAACAATGGTATAAGGTCAATGATGACTATGTTTTAGTCAATGAACGCAATAACCGTATCCTACGTATTATCGGTTAATTCTGGCTGGTGTCGCAAAACCGATCGAACACCTGAACATTGCTTCAGGTGTTTTTCTATTTAACACTTCCTCTTCTGCATTTTTTGATTAAAATCATGCTAAGTAGTTCATTTTGAGACAGGCATGCAAACGAATTCGATCGAAACACATCACAGTACAACTTTGCAGTATGTGCATTGGTTTCGACATTCTGCGCCTTATATCAATGCTCACCGTAATAAAACCTTTGTGATTATGTTCGATGGTGAAGCCGTTCAGCATGATAACTTTCAACATATTATTCACGATATTGCCTTACTGCATTCACTCGGTATTCGTCTGATCTTGGTGCATGGAGCACGACCGCAAATCAACCACAACTTAAAACAAAGCCAGATACAAACGCCATTTCATCAGTATCGCCGCGTGACCACGCGAGAATCACTAAGTTGCGTGATGAATGCGGTAGGCTCAATTCGTTTGCAAATTGAAGCCTTACTGTCTATGGGACTGGCCAATTCACCGATGTATGGCGCACGTATTGATGTAGTTTCAGGGAATTTTGTTACAGCCAAGCCCTATGGCATTCGCGATGGGGTCGATTTTCAGTTAACCGGCGAAGTTCGTACGGTCGATACCGATGCCATTCAACGCCATTTGGATAATCACAATATTGTGCTGCTCGGGCCAACTGGCTATTCCACCACAGGCGAAGTATTCAATCTGCTGGCTGAAGAAGTGGCGACCCGCACAGCGATTCATCTTAAAGCGGATAAACTGATTTTCTTGGGCAAACAACATGGTCTGCTCAATGAACATGGTCAGTTGCAACGTGAAATTTCGCCCCACAAGCTCGATGCACAAATTGAAAAATATCAAGATTCGAATCCAGGCATTGCGGTACATTTACGCGGTGCCAAAAAGGCCTCGACGCATGGCGTCCATCGCGTCCATCTGATTTCCTATGCTTATGATGGTGCCTTGGTTGAGGAGCTCTTCACGCGTGATGGTTCGGGCACCATGATTACCGATGCCCATTATGAAGAAGTCCGTATGGCCAACATTCAAGATGTCGGCGGGCTGATTAACCTATTACGCCCACTTGAAGAAGAAGGCATTTTGGTTTATCGCTCACGTGAACGTCTCGAAAACGAAATTGGCCAATTTGCGGTGATTGAACGTGATGGCATGATCTTGGCCTGTGCGGCACTCTACCCACTGCCAGCGGCAGAGGGTGAAATCCGCAGTGCTGAAATTGCCTGTGTCGCAGTCGATCCGAGCTATCGAAAATCTAATCGTGGCAGCCAAATTTTGCATTATCTCGAAGGTAAAGCCCGCAGTATGGGCATTCAACAGTTGTTTGTACTGACCACACGTACTGCACATTGGTTCTTAGAACATGGCTTTGAAACGGCCAATGTCGATGAACTTCCCAATGCACGCCAAGCCTTATACAACTATCAGCGCAACTCGCTCGTCTTTAAAAAGCCACTTTAAGTGGCTTTTGCAGGATTATGGATATCTTTATTTCTCATATCTTTATCGAGAAAACACCGCAAAAATCGCTCAAATCTATATTGAGTGAAACACTAAGCTTATTCCAAAAACAAAAATACCTTTTAAATAATAAATATCAATAAGTTAATCTCAATAAATTTTATATTTTATGTTTTTTATATTGCTGTTTTTTTGCATAAGTTTTGCACTTTTGTTTTTATCTTTTTTTTTCATGTCTAAAGCCCGATTTCTTATTTTTTCTGAAAAGAAATGCCCATTAGCGTATGTGTTCACCAACTCACTCACCTTATTTATTTGGAGTTATGAAACACATGAGCACTTCTCGAGCACAGTTCTGGATCAAAACAAGCGTTCTTTCTGCAGCAGTCGTGGGTGCCATGATGTTATCTGGATGTGGGAAAAAAGAAGCTGAAACCGTCACACTCAATATTGGCTTTCAAAAATATGGCATTTTGCCCATCGTTAAAGAGCGTGGCACTTTAGAAACGGCGCTTAAAGCACAAAATGTCCAAGTGAAATGGGTCGAGTTTCCTGCAGGTCCACAGCTCCTCGAAGGCTTAAATGTCGGTAGTGTGGTCTTTGGTGAAGCAGGGGAAGCGCCTCCGATTTTCGCACAGGCTGCAAATTCGAACTTGGTTTACATTGCCAACCAACCTGCTGCACCTAAAGCAGAAGCACTGATCGTACAAAAAGACTCAAAGATTCAAAGCATCCAAGATTTAAAAGGCAAACGGATTGCACTCAACAAAGGTTCAAATGTGCATTACCTGCTACTCAAAGTGTTAGAAGCAAATAACCTGAAACTTTCTGATATTGAAACGGTGTATCTTCCGCCATCGGATGCACGTGCCGCATTTGAACGTGGTGCAGTTGATGCTTGGGTCATTTGGGATCCCTTTTTTGCTGCCGCTGAACACCAAATCTCAGCACGTGTGATTGCTACCGGAGAAAACTTAGTCCGTAATCATCAGTTCTATTTGGCCGATCGTAAGTTTGCCGAAACCCATCCAGAAGTTTTAAAAACGGTCGTGAATGAACTAAACACCACCACACAGTGGGTCGAACAAAATCAACAACAAGCAGCCAAATTGTTAGAAAAACCGACAGGCTTGTCTTTAGACATTTTACAAAGCTCGATTGGTCGTATGGGCTTTGGCGTTCAACCCATTTCAGCCGAAGTCGCAAAAAAACAGCAGTACGTTGCGGATGCTTTCTATCAACAAAAACTCATTCCGAACAAGCTGAATATTGACGCAGCCATTATTAAACAAAAATAACGAGATCATCATGAAAACACTTAAAACAGTTTCTAGTATTGGCATCGTCACCTTGAGTATTGGACTCGGGGCATGCCAAAAGCAAGACACGGCAGTAACAAATACTTCTGAAAAGCAGGCAGCAGCTCCAGTTAAAACCCTGTCGATTGGCTATCAAAAGTCGTCTTTAAACCTGCTGGTCGCACGTGAGCAAAAATTATTTGAGCAGCAATTTCCTCAAGCCAAAATTGAATGGAAAGAGTTCCCCGCTGGCCCACAAATGTTAGAAGCATTATCCGTTGGTGCTGTCGATTTTGGTGCAGTGGGCAATACCCCACCGATCTTTGCCCAAGCTGCTGACAAAGAACTCAGTTATGTCGGCTACGAACAAGTACCCGCTAACTCTCAAGCCCTGTTGATTGCTAAAAATAGTTCCATTGATTCAATACAGGCCTTAAAAGGCAAACGGATTGCAGTACAACGTGGCTCAAGCGCACATGAGTTACTGGCGAAAGTTCTACAAAAAGCAGGACTCAGTTGGCAGGACATTCAACCAATTTGGCTGCCCCCTGCGGATGCGCGTGCCGCGTTTGATAAACAATCCATAGATGCATGGGCCATTTGGGAACCCTACCTCAGTGCAGCAGAGCAGGATGCACATGCCAAAGTCTTGATTGATGGCACAGCATTTCCGCAAACCTATTCTTTTTATATTGGTAACCCCAAGTTCATTCAGACTTATCCTGAGGCCACCGCTCAGTTCATTCACGGGCTGAATCAGGCCGATCAATGGGTGCTGAAAAACCAAGTACAAGCACTTTCGGTCTATACCCAAAGTACGGGTTTACAGCCCTCTATTGCTCAACGGGTCATCGACAAACGTCTGAAACCTTCTCCGATTCAAACCCTGACGCCTGAAGTGGTACAAGCCCAACAACAAATTGCGGATTTGTTCCTACAAGTCCAGCTCATTCCGAAACACATTCAAGTTCAAAGTACCGTTTGGGTTGCACCGAGCAAACCTTAAACGACTCTATCGAAGGATTTTTTAAAATGAAAATTTTCTGGTTTATCCCAACTCACGGTGACAGTCGCTACTTAGGTACCAGCAAAGGTGCTCGTCAAGTGGACCATGCCTATATGAAACAGATTGCGGTTGCCGTGGATAATTTGGGTTATGAAGGTGTGCTGATTCCAACAGGTCGTTCATGTGAAGACCCATGGTTAACCGCAGCCAGTCTGATTGATGCCACAAAAAAATTAAAATTCTTGGTTGCATTACGTCCAGGCGTGACCACTCCGGCACTGGCTGCACGGATGGCAGCCACCTTTGACCGTCTCTCCAATGGTCGGGTTTTATTGAACTTGGTGACAGGTGGCGATGAAAAAGAACTGCAAGGCGATGGCGTTTATGAAGACCACTCCACTCGCTATAAAACTGCCAATGAATACGTCAAAATTTGGCGTGAGATTTTAACCCGCTCCCATACAGGTGAAAGCTTTAGCTTTCATGGCGAACGTCTAAACGTAGATGATGCCAAACTGCTATATCCACCTGTGCAACAACCCTACCCTCCACTTTGGTTTGGCGGCTCATCGGATGATGCCATCGAGTTAGCCACTGATCAGGTTGACACTTATCTGACATGGGGCGAACCCCCTGCTGCTGTTAAAGACAAAATTGACACTGTCCGTGCCAAAGCCGAAGCTAAAGGCCGTACGCTCAACTATGGTATTCGTCTGCATGTGATTGTGCGTGAAACCAATGAACAAGCATGGCAAGCGGCGGAAGAGCTTATTCAATATGTCGATGATGCCACCATTGCTGAAGCACAGGCCAAATTTAAGAGCATGGACTCGGTCGGTCAACGTCGCATGGCTGAACTACATAATGGTGACCGCAGCAAACTTGAAGTGTCCCCAAACCTTTGGGCAGGCGTAGGTCTGGTTCGTGGGGGTGCAGGTACGGCATTGGTCGGTGACCCTGAAACGATTGCAGCCCGTATTCAAGAATATGCCGACTTGGGCATCAGCACCTTTATTTTCTCAGGCTATCCACATCTTGAAGAGTCGATTCGTTTTGCCGAGTTGGTGTTCCCACTCCTGCCGCTTGAAACTCAAACAAAGTTAGCACAACCAAATTTAACAGGCCCCTTTGGTGAGATTGTGGCAAACAACTACACACCCGATGAAAACAAAAAAACCAAAGTGATTCAGGAGCCTGCCTAATGTCCAAAATCGTTTCAGTGCAAACCCTCCAGCAGGAAAAGGTTTCACGTGGAACTCAGTTGGGGCAGCTATTGCTGCCTTGGCTCTTTCCTATCGGCTTGATTGTGCTTTGGCAAATTGCCTCCAGCACAGGACTTTTAGAAAGTCGGATTTTACCTGCACCAACGGCAGTAGTTACTGCTTTTTGGCACCTGCTACTAAGTGGTGAACTATGGAAGCATGTGCAAGTCAGTGCAGGCCGTGCCTTACTCGGCCTATTGGTGGGTGGGGGTTTAGGGCTCTTTCTGGGTTTGTTAAATGGTTCATCGAAAACGGCGTCAACCCTACTCGATACCACCCTACAGATGATCCGAAATATTCCTGCACTGGCACTTATTCCGTTGGTGATCTTATGGTTCGGGATTGATGAAACCGCCAAGCTGTTCTTGGTTGCAGTTGGGGTCTTTTTCCCCATTTACATCAACACCTATCACGGCATACGTTCGGTCGATCCACAACTGATTGAAATGGGGAAAAGCTATGGCTTGACCCGTTGGCAACTGTATAAAGAAATTATTCTACCGGGTGCGATGCCCTCTATTTTGGTCGGGCTGCGCTTTTCACTTGGTTTGGTGTGGGTCCTGCTGATCGTTGCCGAAACCATTTCAGCCCAAGCGGGTATCGGTTATATGACCATGAATGCGCGTGAATTTTTACAGACTGACATCGTTTTGGTGGGGATTTTACTGTATGCCCTACTTGGAAAATTGGCTGATGTACTGGCCGTCACATTAGAAAAATACCTGCTGCGCTGGCATGCAGGATACCAAAAATAAGGAGTTTGAGATGACTGATTTAAGCCTTGGTCGCCATGCCAATATTCCGTCGCTGCCAAATCACAATCAAGACATTAACCCTCAAGCGGTGCTTGGGGCCGAAATTATTATCGAACAACTGCATAAGTTTTATGGCTCAGTTAAAGTCCTCGAAGACTTAGATCTGCATATTCAGCCGGGTGAGTTTTTAGCCATTGTCGGACGCAGTGGTTGTGGTAAAAGTACCCTGCTGCGCCTGATTGCCAACTTAGAACAACAAAGCTACGGCGAAATTAAATTTAAGTCCGCACGACACCTCCGCGAAGGGATTACCGCAGACGATATACGGGTCATGTTCCAAGATCCACGACTGCTGCCATGGCGCTCGATTGAACAAAATGTGCAACTGGGGTTGCCGAAACAACAACATGCCACTGCCTCGGGTCTGCTAGAAAAAGTCGGACTCAAAGAAAAAGCGGGTCTTTGGCCTTCGCAGCTCTCTGGGGGACAGCGTCAACGGACCGCTTTGGCACGCGCTTTATCGCATAAGCCGCGGATTTTATTGCTCGATGAACCTTTGGGTGCACTCGATGCCTTAACCCGCTTAGACATGCAGAATTTGATTGAAAAATTATGGACGGAACAAGGCTTTACCGCCATTTTAGTCACCCATGATGTCAGTGAGGCCGTTCAACTGGCCGATCGGATTATTTTGCTAGACCGTGGCCATATTGCCAAAGAGTTTCAAGTCGACCTACCCCGCCCTCGCGTCAAAGATATGCAGTTCAATACCCTTGAACAGCAGGTGTTAAATGCAGTTTTAGCCACATAAGTAGACTAAAAAATCCTTAGCTTGGGGTGCTAAGGATTTTTTATGCTGAATTTCAGTCAAAAAAGCAGAAGACTGTCATATGACTTAAGCATACTTTATTTTAAATAATGTAATAAATTTCACGTTATTTTTATCAAAACATGCCACTTCACATTGAATCATTTCATATAGTTTAGACAAAATAGTTTTTATATAATTATATTTTATTGGACAACTTTTAGAATTTATCGCAATTTAAGAGCCAATCTACAGAATAAATGATCATTATTCAAAAAATTAAATTTCCACTTTGTGCACAAATCTGATGATTTGCCGTACAATTTGTCCTTCCCCCTTTTTATTGTTTTTTAAATTAGAGAATGGAACAGAAAAAGAGTACTCAAAAACGCCACCAGCTGCTGAATGCTGCACTAGACGTCTTCTCACTCTATGGATTTAATGGAGCAAGCTTAGATGAAATCGCACAGATTGCTGAAATGCACAAATCGAATATTTTCTATTACTATGAAAATAAAGAAGCTTTGTACGTTGAAGTTTTAACGACGGTTTTACAAAAATGGTTAACCCCACTACAGATGTTAGAAGCTGACTTAGAGCCGGAAGAAGCGATCACCAACTACTTATTGCAAAAAATTGAGGTTTCTCGGACTCAACCGAAAGCGTCTCGCTTGTTTGCTTTAGAAGTGATCCAAGGAGCGCCGCATATTTTGGAAATCCTCAAAGGGCCTTTAAAGAAGTTGGTCAAACGTAAAGCCAAAGTCATTAGCAATTGGCAAGAGCAAGGTAAAATTTCAACTGAAATAGACCCTGAGCTGTTAATCCTCAACATTTGGGCATTAACACAAAACTATGCTGATTTTGCCACGCAAATGGAAATGGTAACAGGTAAAACCCTACGTAACCGCAGTATGCAACAACGAGTCATTCAACATACCGTGCATATGATGCTGTATGGCGTGATCCCGCGAACACCGTCTGCATTATTCAAAGCTGAGTAATTTTGGCATACGACCATAGCACTCTATGGTCGCCGAATTGAAAAAGACAGAATCAAAGCCTCAGATACTTTCAAATAATGCTAATAATTTCTGAGCTCCCAATAACAAATTGTCTTCCCAGTCCAAATGCGCGGTGTCGTTGGCACCATCTGAAATATATTTGACCGAAATCAGGCGGACACCCTGTTTTTTACAGACCTTTGCCAGCGCATATCCTTCCATATCAACCAAATGACACGGTACTTTGGGCTTACCTGTTTCAAAGCTATCCCCTGTTCCACAAATGCCGGTACGGAGCTGCTGGAAAAACGGTTCTAAGTGAATTTCCGCAGGATGCATGGTGTCAAATGGGGTAAAACCGACAGCGAAACCCAGTGGAGACACATCCATGTCGCGTTGTACAAATTGAGAGACTTCAACCAATTCGTGCTTATCAAAAAACGTACTACCTGCTGTGCCTAAATTAATCAGGGTTTTACAGCCTGTTTTTTGAATCACTTCAAATGCTTTATAGGCCGCGTTGACTTTACCAATACCACTGTAGTGAACTTCAATCCCTGCTTGCTCAAATAATCCTTTAGACTCATTTGGCAAAGCCATGATTAGTGCAACATCCGACATAAAATACTCAAAGAACAGACTTCATTCATGCCATTAGAAAACAAATCGATCCGAAAGAAAAGCGCCTCTGGTCTCTACTCAAACAACCGACATAAGATCAGATGGCGCTTTAAACTGAAAGGATTGTAGACCTCATTTATACTGCTGTTCTAAATAGGTTTTTAAGCACGGCGAAAAGAACAAATGACCTTGATAAAAACCGTGTACCGTTTTGGTTGCAACCAAACTCCATAACAGCATCAGTATGGCTGCAAAAGCATAGCCAACGGCATACAGGAAGGCCAAATTGATTTGTTGGGCTAAGGTTAAGATTGCGAGCGTATATACGCCCAATGGGAAGGTCAGTCCCCACCAACCCAAATTAAATGGTAAGTCCTGTTTGGCATGGTGCAAAGTCGTCAGTACCGCAATCCCCAACCACCACAGTCCAAAACCCAGCAGGATTAAACTGGCCAAAATCCCCGTCTGCTGAAAGAACTGACCCAGTTGGGCTAAGCCCAAACTCGCCATCAGCGTCGGTGCCTGATGCCCCAAAACCAATAATGCCAAAGCAGCAGTGCCTATCGGTCCCAAAGCCAACCAACTGCTGACCGCCAACTCTTTTTCAGGCAGTTTATGTAAGACCAAACGCAACATTAAAATCGTTAAAATAGCAAAAGCGGGTAATACTGAAACACCCCACAACACATAACTGCCCAATAAAATCGCAACGGCGTGAGTATCAGCTGCCAAATGCCCCAGCAATAAACCACCACTGCTGGCTGCAACTTCACAGGCCACGATCGGCAATAACCACACCGCAGTCATCTGCTGTAAAGCATGCTCCTGATGTCGATACATGGCAAAAGGAACTGCCCACGCCACCAAGAGCGCCAAGACTACATCTGCATACCAGAGCGTTTGCGCAATCTGTACAGCTGTGTCACCATAAATAGGCTGACCATACTTTAAAAAGCCATTGAGGATGGTGGCCATCGCCATCGGGATCGTCCCTAAAAATAGGCTCATGCTTGGATGTTGAAAAATCTGTTTGGCTTCGTGCGGATAAAATGCCCAACGTAAGCCATATAGCACACTAAAAAGTACGAACAATAAAATATTGAAATACCACAGCCCCGTGCCCAGTTGCCATGTGAGTGCCTTTAACATCGGAAACTCTGATACAATTAACGCCACAACACCTGTTCCCATACTGACAGTGAACCAGTTGGGGGTGAACTGACGAATGATATTGTGACGCTGTCCAAGTTGTGTAAATGGTTTTTGCATGAGTTCGGCCTCATTTAAAATCTACATTTATACTAATCAAATTTATAAATAAGAAAAATTGATTAATTTATATTAAATAAATCAATAAAATTGATATAAATATGCTTTGCACTAAATTTTGCGTTGTCAAAAAACAACCACAAGACGAATGCCCAAGAATATGGCAATATATAAGCCGTTCTTAATTCCAAGCACTTGATTTGCCCATGAAGCTGCTCCGTCTAAATGCTTTGCCTTCAAATACCCAATTAGAAAAAACCGCTGTCACTATCGGTAATTTTGACGGGGTGCATTTGGGTCATCAAGCCATGATTCATCAGCTCAAAGCCGTTGCAAAACAACAAAATCTAAAAACAGTGGTGATGATTTTTGAGCCTCAACCACTTGAATTTTTTAAAGGTTATGATGCTCCACCGCGTATTTCATCATTGCGTGAAAAAGTCGAATATTTAACTGAGCTGGGTGTGGACTATATTGCGGTCGCGAAATTTGACAACAGCTTCCGAAGTTTAAGTGCAGAACAATTTGCCGATATTTTAAAAGAAAAACTCAATGCCCAAAGTTTAGTTTTAGGCGATGACTTTCACTTTGGTAAAAACCGCCAAGGCAACAGCGAATTTCTAGAAAAGTATGGTTTTCAAGTCCACAATCTAGAAACCATCCTCTCAGAAGGTGAACGCGTCAGTTCAACTCGGATTCGCCAAACACTGGCCGCAGGGGACTTGGCGCTGGCTGCTCAGTTATTGGGGCGCCCTTATAGCATTACGGGTCGCGTACAATATGGCGACCAAATTGGCCGAACCCTTGATTTTCCAACCATTAACGTACGTTTAAACCGTCATAAACCCTGTTTAAACGGCATTTATGGTGTAGATGTGATATGTGAAACCACGTCTTTACGCGACAAAGTGAAAGCAGACCACCCTAATCGATTAGGGGTTGCAGGATATGACCATTCAGCGCTTTTTGGTGCGGGTCATGTCGGAACACGTCCAGCCATTCAACAAGCACAGCCAGAATGGCGATTAGAAGTACATTTCCCTGATGTTTCTGCTAATCTGTATGGCTTGTTAATGCGGGTCACTTTCTTAAACTATTTACATGGTGAAAAGAACTACCCTTCGCTGGAAGCACTAAAAGCGGGAATTGATGATGATGTGGTGAAACTGCTTGAGTTCCGCCAAAACACCCCCACATTTCCCTTTTAAATACCAATCAATTTTATGTAAAACGCGTCAGCCGAGCCGCTGATTAAATTGGAAGACATCTTGCATGAGCGATAAGCAAACTACTGAAAATGCAGTGGATTATAAAGCCACACTCAACCTCCCAGGTACCGAATTTGCCATGAAAGCAAACCTTGCGGTGCGTGAAGCAAAATGGTTAGAAGAGTGGTATGCCGACAACATTTATCAGCAGATTCGTGCGTCGCGTATTGGCAAGAAAAAATATGTCCTGCATGACGGCCCTCCTTATGCAAATGGCCAAATTCACTTGGGTCATGCGGTCAATAAAGTTTTAAAAGATATCATTATTAAAAGTCGTATTCTCGACGGCTTCGATGCCCCTTATGTACCAGGTTGGGACTGTCACGGCCTTCCGATTGAACTGAAAGTAGAAGAGAAAGTCGGTAAAGTGGGCGTGAAGGTGGATGCTTCTACTTTCCGTAAAGCCTGCCGTGAATATGCTTACACCCAAGTTGAACTGCAAAAGAAAGACTTTGTGCGTATGGGTGTGTTTGGTGACTGGGACAACCCTTACCTGACCATGAACTTTAAGCAGGAAGCAGACATTGTGCGCTCTGTTGGCGCAATTGCGAAAGCAGGCCATATCGAACCAGGTCTTAAACCTGTGAACTGGTGTTTAGACTGTGGTTCAGCTTTGGCTGAAGCCGAAGTGGAATATGAAGATAAAAAATCTGACGCAATTGACGTTGGCTTTGCGGTTGTCGACTTAAAAGACTTAAGCGCACGTTTAAATCTCAACGTAGACGCTGCAACAGATATCGTGATTTGGACCACCACGCCTTGGACTTTGCCTGCAAACCAAGCGGTTGCCGTCCATGCTGAAATTGAATACCAACTTGTTCAAGTTAGCACCGACCGTGGCGTGCAAAACTTTATTTTAGCTAAAGACTTAGTTGAATCAGCAGTTGAGCGTTATAAGCTTGAAAACCCTGTGGTTCTCGCTGATTTTAACGGCTCAGAAATCGAAAACCTATTATTACAACACCCGTTGCTGACCGATCGCCAAGTGCCTGTGATTTTAGGTGAACATGTCATTGCAACCAGCGGTACAGGGGCGGTACATACGGCACCAGGCCATGGTGTGGACGACTATAAAGTTGGCTTACAGTACAACTTAAAAGTTGAAAACCCAGTGGGCGGTAATGGTGTGTATTTACCAACTTCACCGATTTTTGCAGGCGAGCACATCTACAAAGCCAATCCAAAAATCATTGAAGCTTTGGGTGCCGTCGGTCGCTTATGGGCACATCAACCGATCAAACACAGCTACCCACACTGCTGGCGCCATAAAACGCCAATTATCTTCCGTGCGACCCCACAGTGGTTTATCAGCATGGATGCACAAGGCCTGCGTCAAAACGCTTTAAATGCGATTGAAAACGAGATTAGCTTTGTGCCTGATTGGGGTAAAAACCGTATTCAAGCCATGATCGAAGGTCGTCCCGACTGGTGTATTTCGCGTCAACGTACGTGGGGCGTGCCAATCCCATTCTTCGTGCATAAAGACACCAACGAACTCCATCCGCGCACAGCAGAGTTGATCGAAGAAGTCGCGAAGTTGATCGAACAAGAAGGAATTGACGCTTGGTATAACCGTGAAGCGAAAGATTTTATCGGGGATGAAGCGGAACAGTACAACTGTGTTCGTGACACTTTAGACGTGTGGTTCGACTCAGGCACAACGCACTATGCCGTACTGCGTGAACGCGAAGAACTCACCGATCCTGCTGATTTATACCTTGAAGGTTCAGACCAACACCGTGGTTGGTTCCAGTCTTCATTGCTCACCTCGATTGCCATCAATGAACGTGCGCCGTACAAAGGCTTACTGACCCATGGCTTCGTGGTGGATGAAAAAGGCCGTAAGATGTCAAAATCTTTGGGCAACATCATCACCCCACAAGACATTATTAAAGATATGGGTGCAGACGGCTTACGTTTCTGGATTGCATCAGCCGATTACCGTTATGAAATGACCGCAGGTAAAGAAATCTTTAACCGTGCATCAGATGGCTACCGTCGTATTCGTAATACTTTGCGTTTCTTATTGGCGAACCTCAATGGTTTCACACCATCGACGGATGCACTGCCTGTCGATCAATTGATCGCACTTGATCAATACATCTTGCAACGTGCAGCGGACGTACAGAAAACTATTCAGCAAGCCTATGAAGATATGAACTTCCATATCGTAGCGAATGCGCTGACCAACTTCTGTATCAATGACTTGGGTGGTTTCTACCTCGACATCATCAAAGACCGTCAATACACCACCAAAGCCGATTCACAAGCGCGCCATTCAGCTCAAACTGCGCTGTATCATTTGGTGCAAGCCTTTGTACGTTGGATGTCACCAATCTTAAGCTTTACCGCTCAAGAAGCATGGCCACTCATTCCAGAACAAACTGAGAAATATGTGTTCACTGCGGAATGGTATGACATTCCTGTGGCTTCAAAAGCAAACTTGTTGTCTGAAGCCGATTGGCAAACGCTGATTGCGGTGAAGTCTGCGGTCAACAAATTCATCGAAACTGCGCGTACCGCGAAAATCGTGGGTTCAAATCTCTCTGCCAAAGTTGAACTGTGGGCAGATGCTGAACTCAAAGACGTACTGGATCGTCTAGATGATGAACTTCGCTTTGTTATGATCACTTCACAAGTCTTGGTCAATGCATTCGATGCAACTCAAGGTGAAGCCTCTGATCTAGCAGGTCTGAATGTTCAAGTCTCGGCGGCTGATGGTGAAAAATGTGTACGCTGCTGGCATGTTCTGCCAGATGTGAATACACATGTTACACATCCAGGTCTATGTGGTCGTTGTATTATCAACCTTCCTACAGGCCAAGGCGAAGAGAGAAAGTATGCCTAACCCACAACATAAAAAGGGCTTATTCCAATTCTATCCGCACAATTTAGTGTGGGTAGGTTTGGCGATTCTAGCGATTGTCTTAGATCAATGGACCAAATGGATTGCCAGTACCCATCTGAATTATGCAGATCCAGTACCAGTCCTGCCCTTTTTAAATTGGACTTTATTGCATAACTATGGCGCAGCCTTTAGTTTCTTATCCGATGCGGGCGGCTGGCAACGTTATTTCTTTACCTCTCTTGCAGGTATTGTGTCTGTCATTTTTCTGTTTTGGCTAATGCGTATGCCCAAAACCGTGAAAGTGCTGCCCATCGCGATTGCTCTTATTTTAGGTGGTGCTATAGGGAATTTAATTGACCGTGTAACCTTAGGCTACGTGGTTGATTTTATTCATGTGTACTATCAAAACAGCCACTTCCCTGCGTTTAATATTGCAGATAGTGCGATTACACTAGGAACGATCCTTTTGTTGATCGATACCTTTTTTCTCGAAAAAAACCGTATCCAACGTGCCGAAGTAAACCATGACTGATTTTATTAATCCCAATGAAGAAACTCGCGTAAGCGAAGGTTCAAAAGTAGAGTTACATTTTTCTGT
>CAACWC010000143.1_pt1 | contig 36541 bp, 29 predicted proteins | sample 2275511 | NCBI WGS metagenome assembly CAACWC01 (sample SAMEA5312443, study PRJEB27640) | indoor metagenome | biome: indoor environment; feature: controlled; material: polymer antistatic dissipative epoxy resin | place: Italy | collected 2014-05-27 | reverse complement strand
TCATTGGGGTGATTTTGATTTTATGTGGTAATGCAATTTTCTTTATTCAAGCGCCCAAGTTGAAATTCAGTCAAATGTTGAAGCGAAGTTAGGTGTGCGCAAGAAAATAAAAAAAGTTATTTTGCCTTATAAATTAAATATTTAGTTGTTTTTCATCCTTTGTATTATGCTCATTTTAGAGAACTTCATGCAGGGCTTTATAAATGGATTTAAAAACGTTTGAATTATTCGCTCGTTACAACGTGTGGTCTACTCAAAAATTAAACCAAGTTTTAAAAAATGTCTCTGATGAAGATTTCAATGCTGAATGCGGACTTTTCTTCAAAAGTATTTCTGGAACGTTGAATCACTTGCTTGTTGGTGAGCATTATCTATGGTTTCCTCGGTTCTCATCGAAATCATCTCCTACATTGAAGTTAAATACCATCGTAGAAAGGAATAAAGATAAACTCATGTTTGAGTTAGAGAGCAGGGCTTACAACTGGATAGATTTTTTAAAACATGTTGATGTGGAAAAATTTGGACATGATTTACAGTACAAAACATCAGCTGGACAAGAAATGAGTCTGCCCTATGCTGCTACATTATTGCATGTGTTTAATCATGGAACGCATCACAGAGGGCAAGTGACAGCGGCTTTAACTTCAATGGGTTATCCATGCCCAGAGATTGACATGGTATATATGTTGATAGAAGAAAATCTGCCCGTTTAAGAGAGCTGCGGTTGGTTTTGTAAAATAATGGAATCGAGCTGATACGACGCCCTCATCATGATGCTGTATTGGCTTTAATCCAAAGTGCTTCCATCTCAATCTCAACCATTTTTTGAGAATTGGATCGTTTCTTTTGCAACTCCTCAAACTTTTGTCTATCTGGCGAGCTGGATAAGATAATATTACCCATTTCAATTTGAAGATTATTGTTTTTTATGAGCTTCTCACGGGCTGCGGCAACTTCCGAGCTTTTGAGAGACACAGCGTCGTAATTTTGATTCAGACTTTGAATGCGTTTGTTTGATTTTTCAATTGCAGTTTTCAGAGCACGAAGATCTTTTTTTTCCATCGCATGTTTTATCTCCCACCTTGAGTTTTCTGCTTCTTGTTTGGTGGCTGCACTTGATTGTGCCCAGAGCGCAATAAGGTCATGTTTGATGTCTGCAGCATTATCTTGACTCAGATGTGAGGTGCTATGGGGTGGGGTATGAGCCGTAACATTGAGCTCAGGGTCTGATTTTACCTGTTGTCGCGTGTTGTTTAATGCCCCTGAATTCAGTTGAGGGTAAATCATGTGTTGTAAGGCTCTCATTTCACTGATAGAGCTTTGTTGTATGACGCTGATTTCTGCTTCAAGTGCTGTTATACGCTGCATCTGTGGTGGACTTTTAGTATTTTCTTGTGCCAGTTCCACACCAAGTAAATGGACTTGCTTAAATTTCTCACGTAACGCAGCACCTTCTTGGCTTTTGAAGTTTGTTGCATCTAGTGCAGTATTAAACGCAAGAGAATGGGTTTTCAGTTGTTCTAGCAGGGCGGGGATGGTATCGACTTCTTTATTTTGACGAGCCGCTTTAAGCGCATCTTGTGCGTTCAAAATGGCTTGAGAGTTTTTATTCGAAATCTGATCTAGGGCATCAAGATCCGCTTTAATGTCAGCTGGATTGGCTGTACTTAAGTTTTTATATGCTGTGGTTGAGTCTGACGGTGTTTGGTGCTGCTTAGATTCATTACATGCTGTCAGTGAAAATGTTGTCACTATTAGAATTGGAAGCAATTTTTTATTCATTATGAGACCAATGATTTAGAATTTAATTATATCGCTTGAGTATATTGTTTAAGTGTCTGAAAAGTAAAGTCTTACTGTTTTATCTGTGTTTGGGCTATGCTCGTAAATAGACATTAGTCGAATGTTTGAGAGGTTATACGATTAGGTGGTACTACACTCAGTTCAATTGTATATGCTGGAGAGTGACGAATTTGTATTTAGTGAAAAATGGTTTCACATCGTGTGCTGATTACAGTAGCAATCGCAAAATTACACTTTAAAATAGTTCAAGAGAAGAAAATAATGGAGCTTTCATTTCTTTCAATAGTTGGTTGTTTATTGATAGTTGGTGGATTATTACTTCCAATTTACACAGCAAATTTATTTCCTTTATCAAAAAAATCAAATGACCAGTATCAAGAGATGATGAGGAAAGGTGACCGTGGGTGGATTATTGATTTTAAGATCAATCAATGGATAAGAAAAAACTGGATCTACATTCCAATTTTAGGTGTACTCCTCTTTTTTATTGGGTTGTTATTCTAAGTGAAGAAGTAGATTTTTAGCCTAATATATTGATAAATAATTGTGAAGGTGTTTGGCTTTTTCTAAACGTTTATTTCGTTGAATAGAGCACTTTTAAAATCAAAAACCACCCAACTGTTCAGTTGGATGGTTTTTGATCAGTTCAAGTTACTTACGCTGTTGCTTGCTGTTCTGCTTGAATTGCAGTGAGTGCAATTGTAAACACAATATCATCGACCAAAGCCCCACGAGACAAGTCATTTACAGGTTTGTTCAAACCTTGCAACATTGGGCCGACGCTTACCACATTAGCAGAGCGTTGTACGGCCTTATAAGTCGTGTTTCCTGTGTTTAGGTCAGGGAAGATAAACACATTGGCACGACCTGCAACTTTAGAATCAGGTGCTTTCGAGCGTCCGACACTTTCAACCGATGCTGCATCGTACTGAAGCGGCCCATCAATCAACAGATCAGGACGGCGTTCTTTCGCTATACGTGTTGCCTCAGCGACTTTTTCAACTTCAGCTCCAGCACCAGAGGTACCCGTTGAGTATGAAATCATCGCAATACGTGGGTCTAAACCGAAGGCCTTTGCGGAGTCAGCCGATTGAATCGCAATTTCAGCGAGCTCTTCTGCATTTGGGTCTGGGTTAATTGCACAGTCACCATAGACATAGACTTCATCGGGTAACAGCATAAAGAACACAGAAGAGACCAGTGAATACTCAGGCGCTGTTTTAATCAGTTGGAATGCTGGGCGTACAGTATTGGCTGTGGTGTGTATTGCACCAGACACTAAACCATCGACTTGATCGAGCGCCAACATCATGGTACCCAGAACAACAGTGTCTTGCAGCTGTTCACGCGCTTGCAGCTCGTTCAGTTTGCCTTTACGCAGTTCCACCATTTTTTCGACATAGTTTTCACGAATCAAATCTGGATCGATAATTTCTAAGTCATGTGGAAGCTCAATACCACGTGCTTTTGCCACTTCTACGACAGCTTCAGGTTTTGCCAATAATATACAGTGTGCAATGCCACGAGATTGGCAAATGGCCGCCGCTTGAACTGTACGTGGTTCATCGCCTTCAGGTAGAACAATGCGCTTCTTCGCGGCAATCGACTTTTGTACTAATTCATGGCGGAAAGCCGAAGGCGAGAGACGAGGTTGGTATGAGCCATTCAACATTACCTTTAGCCATTCTTCATTGATATGGCTCGACACAAAACGAGTGACTTGTTCAGCGCGTTCCGTATCATCGACTGGGATTTCATTGCTGAGATTGGCTAAGCTCTGAGCCGTGTCGAACGTGCTGAGCGCTGTATGTAAAATTGGTAAGCCTTGCTTAATCGCTGTTTGGCAGAATGCAAGCACTTGCTCGTTTGGCGTATGGTGCTCAGTTAATACCAAACCTGCCAATGGAATACCGTTACTGCTGGCTAAGCTGGACGCCAAAAGCACATCGATACGATCTGATGCACTAATGATCAGTTCGCCTGCGACAAATTTATGTAGTTCATGCTCAATGTTCGATGCAATCAAACTGCTATGTAACACACGACGTTGAGTCGCGTCGCCTTGATTGATCCATTCTGCCTGAATGTGTGAAGCCAAGTCCGACATACGCGGTACGCTGAGCGTGTTGCTAAATGGAACCAAGCCGATTACAGGGAGTTTGTCTGATCCGAGCTTTGGATGGGTTTTTTGAAGTTCAATAATAAATTTATTGGTATCGCTGATTAAACGCAGACTTGGGTCAAATGTCACTGGAATGTGTGCTGAGTCATCGGGCAAGCCTTTGGTGCGCATCAATAACACGCCCGCAGTTCGCTCTGAACTGGCACCGCCAAAGTAGCGTAGTTGGCTATCGACTTTTTCAGCCGTCGCGCTTGGTTTATTAATGTCTGCATTGCTGACAATAATGACTTTGGCATCGAGTGCTTGCGCAAGTTGTGCATTTAGTTCAGAAGCAAAAGAATCTCGGCTATTCGGGACTAAGCCTTCAACAATAATCAGGTCATGCTTACGCGCAATAGCACGGTGCAAACGAACCGCATCTTCAAGCAACTCATCATTTTCACCTGCACTGAGTTGTTGCAAAATGGTGTGATAACTAATCGGTTCAACGGTTTCGTTTTTTGAAACATGGTGATAGAGCGCTGTGGTACGGTCTGCACCCGTGCTCAGTTCTTGAGAAAAAGGTTTTAAAAATCCAGCCTTAACACCTTGGCATTCCAGCGCATAAACCAAACCCAAGCAAGCGGATGTTAAGCCGACGCCTTCCCCAGTGGGCACAAGTAAAATCGTTTTCATATATTTATTCGTCATACAAGAATTTAAAACAGACTTGAGTGAATGTAGCGACCGCTTAAGCGATCGCTACATTGTCTTCAGACTTTTTTGCAGCAATTTGAATCACCTCATCGGCCACGGATGCAGTTTCTTTGGCAATACGGCCTTCTTCATCGGTCGGTACAACCCAAATTTGCGGACCTGTACCTGTATCAATACGACCTTCGGTACCGCGTTTTAAACTGTCATTGGCTTCTTTACTCAAGTTAAAACCAAAGTGCGGTAGGAAAGCGACTGTTTTTTCACGAATATATGCCGAGTTCTCACCAATACCACCCGTGAAGAACAAGCCATCAAGACGTGGTAGACCACAGCTCAGTGCAGCCAATGATTTTGCGAGGCGGTAGCAGAACACTTCAATAGCTAAAGTCGCATCTTCATTGCCTTGTTCAGAGGCTTCAATCAAAGTACGCATGTCATTTGATAGATCAGATAGGCCGAGTAAGCCCGATTGGCTATTCAACATTTTATCAATTTTATAAATGTCCCAGCCTAGGTTGTTGGCAAGGAAACTATGTAAGCTTGGATCGACATCACCACTGCGTGTGCCCATCACGACACCTTCAAGTGGAGTTAAGCCCATTGAGGTATCGACACTTTGTCCATTCCAAATTGCACAAGTAGAGCTACCATTACCCAAGTGTGCAGTTAACCAGCCTCCTTGTTTGAAGCTACCAGCCAGTTCTGAACCGCGTTCAGACACATAAGCATGGCTCGTACCGTGGAAGCCATAGCGACGTACATTGTGTTCAGTGTATAAAAATTTGGGCACAGCATAGCGGTAAGCATGTGCAGGCATAGTCTGGTGGAATGCTGTATCAAATACAGCAACTTGTGGTAGCTCTGGGAATAAACGCATAGTGGCGTCAATCCCAACCAAGTGCGCAGGGTTGTGTAATGGTGCAAGTGGTGTTGCTGCACGAATGCGTTCGACAATTTCTTCTGTTAAAAGCTCAGCTTTGGTCAATGTACCGCCGTGTACTACGCGGTGACCAATGGCTTGAGGGTTATAATGTGAAAGGCGTTCTAAGATGGTTTCCAATGCTTTTTCATGATCGGCATGTGGAATAGACAATTCAAGGGGTTGACCACCCGCTGTAATACCTTTGATACGAGCGTCAGCAGAACCTAAGTTCTCAGCTAAACCGAAAATACGATCTTCACGACGTTCAGAAACGAGCGCATATTTGATTGATGAAGATCCGCAGTTAATTACTAATACTGATGTAGACACGTTTTAATACCTGATTCTAATTGAATTATCCGTCCTAGAACTGATCTTCATGCAGTACGTTCTTATGCAATCTTGATCATTTTTTATGTTGTATCATGTGTATATTTTTAGTCCAAGATAGACTTTAGGTGATTAGACTTAAGCACTATCGACCATCTGATGAATAATAATTAAAATTTATCGGTTCATGATTTTCATTTATTCATGAAATGATGATGAATTATTCATCAACTTCAACGCTATAAAAATAACACGCTATCTGCTGAAAGCAGCTGAATATATTGTGGCGTTCCTGTTTATTTTTGATATGTCATTTTAAGTCCACACATAATCACATGCACAATCAATGTGACCATCAAAAAAAGCATGATTTCCTCTAAATTTTAAGCATTCGAGTTGAAATGGCACTGATTAGGTTGGCAAACGCCTTTATGTAAAAAAGAGGGATATAAAGTCAAAATAGCAGCCGATAGGGGATCAGTAAAATACGCGTGCATCTTATGATGATAATGCTTTTGTTTTGAGAGTGCTTGCAGAGGGCGTTCAGATATAAAAAATGTTCAGCCCTTTGGAAAGAGCTGAACATAGATATTTAAAATGTGTCGGATGAGTTATTGGCGAATTTGACCATCACCAAACACAATCCATTTTTGTGAAGTCAGGCCTTCTAAGCCGACTGGGCCACGGGCATGGATTTTATCCGTTGAGATACCAATTTCTGCACCTAAGCCATATTCAAAACCATCGGCAAAACGGGTCGAGGCATTGATCATGACAGAACTCGAATCAACAGCGGCCAAGAACTCACGAGCTAGAGAGTAGTTTTCTGTAATGATCGAATCGGTATGGTGTGAGCCGTATTTATTGATATGCTCAATCGCTTCTTCCATACCAGACACCACCTTCACTGCCAAAATTGGACCAAGATATTCCGTGTACCAATCTTCTTCGGTCGCCGTTTTGACTGCCGTACCTAAAATGCGCTGAGTTTGAGCACAGCCACGCAATTCTACTTGTTTTTCAGTGTAGAGCTCAGCGACACGCGGTAAAAACTCATCTGCGACTTTTTCATCGACCAGCAAAGTTTCCATTGCATTACACACGCCGTAACGGTGAGTTTTTGCATTGAGCGCAATCGGTAGGGCTTTTTGTAGGTCGGCTTGCGCTTCAACATAAACGTGACAGTTCCCATCCAAGTGTTTAATCACAGGGACACGGGCTTCATTGCTGATACGTTCAATCAGGCTTTTGCCTCCACGTGGAACAATCACATCGACAAATTCGGTGAGTGTAATCAGTTGACCCACGGCTGCGCGGTCTGCGGTGTTAATGACTTGAACCGCATGTTCAGGTAAACCCGCCAGTTTTAAACCGCGTTGGATGGCTTCAGCAATGGCTTTATTGGATTCGAGTGCTTCAGAACCACCACGTAAAATAATGGCATTACCAGACTTTAGTGCTAAAGACGCGGCTTCTAAGGTCACATTTGGGCGAGATTCGTAAATCATGCCAACTACGCCTAAAGGAACGCGCATCTTACCGAGCTGGATTCCTGACGGGCGATAGGCCATGTCGGTGATTTCACCAACAGGATCTTTGAGGCCAATCACATCTTTTAAGCCTTGCAACATGCCTTTAAAGCGTGCGGGAGACAGTTCTAAGCGATCAAGTAAAGCACTGTCTAAGTTGTTGCTGTGCGCTTTGTTCATATCTGCTTGGTTCGCCGCTAAAATAGTGGGCTCACTGTTGACTAAAGCAGTATAAATAGCTGACAAAGCGTTGTTTTTAGTTTCGGTAGAGGCACGCGCCAAAATACGAGAAGCTTGACGTGCTTGCTGTCCTACCGTTTGCATATATTGTTCAATCGACTCTTGCATAGCGGTTTGATCACTTAGAAATTTCACAGAAGATAGTAACAGCCTAACACTCGACCGCATAGTCTCTACATGAAAAATCCAGCGTATAGGGGGACTTATACATATTTTGAAATTGTTTTTTATCTAAAACATGATGAGCGGTTACACAATCTGTTGCGTGTAAAACAGTGCTCTGTATAGAATGAATTTTAGGACATAGAAGTCCTTGCATAATTATTACAACACTGAACACCCTGTTGTCGTTGACAGGCGTGATCGTGCATTTCTTGCAAAACAAAAAGTATAGGCAAGAGTAGAGGGAAGGAACATGAATTCTATGATTCAAAGGGATGCCGAGCTGGATGACGCGAATTTACGCTTAGGTTTTTTTGATGTTTACCATCGTAACAGCTTTAAAGAACCTGCACGAACCACATGGGTTGAGGGCTGGAAAGTCGAATACATGGCGATTGCTCGGCCAGAGTCATTCCATCGCACGCCTATCGTGATTATCGGTGGGGCATTTCAAAACTTTAATTCCTACAAATACTGTGTTGAGCAACTGCTCGATGCTGGTCCGATTGTCCTGATTGATCTGCCTTCAATGGGTGCCAATCAACAAATTCGTAATATCGATACGGGCTTGTCTGCAGGAACATTAGAACTGGGTGATCTCGCGAAAATGCTCGGTGTTTGGTTAAACATTGAAGGATTAGACAAAGTTTCAGTGATGGGCATGTCACTGGGCTCAGTGGTGGCGTCTTGTCTGGCCGATCAACGACCAGAGCTGATTGACCGTATGATTTTAATGGGTGTGATGCAAAAGACCCGTAAAAGCTGGCGGATGTTGCTGGAGGAATCGTTACATTTAATGCGTGAACAACGCATGGATGAGTTTGGTCAGGCCGTGATTTTGTATTTGGTCAATCATGCCAAAATGGATAAAACCAAAATGTCACCCACAGCCAAGCGTTTGTTCTTCAGACAGATGGCGGAGTTTACCGCAACAGAACAAGAGCGCTATGAAATCAACTGCAATCGTTTGCTTCGCCTCACCGATGTGCCGATTCCACAGTGTAAAGTCTTGGTGGCCTGTGGCCAATATGACAGTTTTACCTTGCCACATGAAAATGCTAACTTTGCGTTGCAATGTCCTGACATGGAATATGCGCAAATTGCCAATGCAGACCATGTGCCACAACTACAACGCCGTAAAGAAACCATGCACTTGTTTGCGACGTTTCTGAAAGACGAGTCCATTCAACACTTAGACGGGATTATCCCCTTTAGTCGAGCACAAATGTTGGAAATGGAGCGCCGTGGTGAAGAGCGGGTTCAGATTCAACACCCTGAAACCTTTTTAAGCTATCGCCATTCGGATTTGGTGATTGCGACAGAAGTGGTGGATTTGAACTACTTTGGGGTGCTTTTACGCTTTGAGTCAGACTTAGCTGCTGTGGCGGCTAAATATCCGCGTGATTTGGCTTTGCACTTGAGCGATGAAGAAGGCGAGTTTCAGATTGAATGTTTAATTTTTGCGGAAGATGGACCGTACATTCGTGCCTTGTTTAAACATGGAAGTTTTGAACTCGCAGAGCGATTACTTCGCTTTGTGGGGCGTCAGAAACAAGAACAGACGTTGCTTGAAGCCGTGAGTTAATTGAACTTTAAAAATAAAAAACAGCATTTCATCGCTGTTTTTTTATGGGGACTAAAGTTATTGCTCGGGTTGATTGGGCTTTTGCCATTGGCTATGCACCAACCAGACCAAGTCGCCTAAGTGGTCCTGCTGATCTAAGTTTGAAGTATCGGCCTGAGTACTATTGAAGGCTAAAGTGGGTTGGTGAACGTTAACAGTATGGAAGCCCGCTTGTTTGAAAAACTGAGTGGCTTCAGGTGGGCTGATAAAGTGAAAGCCAAAGGCGCTACGGGACATCCATTTTAACAGCTTACTACTGCTCCAAATAAAGTTAGCCAGCTTATTTTTCACAGGTTCAGGGTAGAGGTCAGTGAGATAATATAGCTGATCAAACTGCTGTCCGTATTGGACAATGCCTTGTAGCAGTTGAGCAAGCATGTCTTTGCTAAAGTAGTTGATCAAACCTTCACTCACCACCACCAAGGGGCGGTTTGGGTCAAACACCTCAAAAGAACGGGCAAAATCTGCACTAAATAAGTCGGCAGAGAGAACCGCAGGACTGGTCTGATCGATCTGTTTTAAGGCCTGAGTTTTCATTTGTGCCATGTCTGGTAAGTCGAGTTCACGATAGTCAATCTCAGGATACTGTTGGCGAAAGCTCCAGCCGCGTGGGGACAGACCACTGGCAATTTCTAAAACTTGTAAGTTTGGGTACTGTTGGATCAGTGCACTGAGGTGGTCATCAATCATTTGATGGCGCTGTTTTAAGGTGGTGCGCATGCTGCCACCGACGTGTTTTTCGGCCCAACTTTCGAGTGGATGCACCAGTTTGGCCAGTAACTTCCCTTTGCGGGTGGCAAATACAGGATGTGAGATTCCCATGCTATACCAAATATAGCCTGTATAGTGCGCAGTAAAAGAGATGTGGCGATGAGCCGATAAAGCATCTTTCATGGTATCCGTACCCGATATTTTGTTATTTTAGCGTTGTTGTTTGGGCAATGCAGAGCAAGCCTGTTGATTTATTTTGCGTTTATCATAATGAAAAAAGGACATCTTGTGATGTCCCTTTGTCCGAAATATCGAGGTTGAAATGGTCAAAGATGAAGTGCTTAACTTAATCTAAACAGTTCCACTTGGTCGCGTACTTTGGCCCAATCTTCACCTAAATGCAGCGTCGATTGAACGTTGACGTTTGGAATCTGACCACGCATGCGTTCTAAGCGAGCTTGGTTTGGCAGCCCCAGTTGGCTGATCCCCTCCAAAGCCACACATGCGGCTGCTCGGTCATTACACACCAGCCCCATGTCACAGCCTGCATGGAGTGCGGCTTGAATGCGTGTATCTGCACCGCCTGCAACACATGCGGCTTGCATGCTTAAATCATCTGAGAATAAGACACCATCAAAGCCCAGTTGTTGACGTAGAACGGTTTGAATCCAATACGGTGAAAAACCTGCTGGGTTTGGATCGACTTGGTTATAAATCACATGGGCAGGCATGAGTGCATCCAACTGTGGCATCAGTTTGATAAAAGTCTGCATATCTTTGGCATAAATTTCATCATACGTGCGTGAGTCGATGGCTGCTGCGACATGTGAGTCTGCTTTGACTGAACCATGACCGGGGAAATGTTTGCCTGTCGATGCCATGCCTGCGGCTTTCATCCCTTTTAGGAATGCACTGGCCAGTGGTACTATGTCTTGAATATTTTTGGCAAAGCCACGGTCACCAATCACATCACTGATGTCATTTAAGTCGAGTACAGGGGCAAAGCTAAAGTCGATACCGACGGCAAGCACTTCTGTCGCCATCAACCAGCCAGATTGTTCTGCCAAGCTTAAGGCTTTTTCAGGTTCGCTTAAGAATAGCTCGCCAAACTTACCCATTGCTGGAAGTAGGCTAAAGCCCTGTTTTAAGCGTTGCACACGTCCGCCTTCTTGATCGACAGCAATCAAAATATCAGGACGAATTCGGCGCATGTGGTCGGTTAGGGCGCGAACTTGTGCAGGAGATTCAATATTTCGTCCAAATAAAATCATGCCACCGACTTGCGGTGCTTGTAATAGTGCAATATCTTCTTGAGTAAGTTCTGTGCCTGCGATGTCGAGCATCAATGCGCCAATCATATTGGGTGTCCGTATTTGATTTTTTGGTCAGTGACTGTTTTGGCTCTGAAATGAGAGCGAACAGGTCGTCGAAAACAATACCCGAATTTTGCAATGATTTGCTACATTTTGTCAGCACAGATTATGATAAAACTACACGACATAAACAGATTAAGTTGTTTAAGATTTTGAATATTCTCAATTCATGTCGAAAAATGACATTGTAATTTTGGTCAAAAACCAAGGAACTAAGAATTATTTATGAAACTTCAAACCATTGCTTGTGCGGTTGCAATTGCAACGGGTGGATTCTTTTTCACCCATGCCATTAATGAAGCTATTGCAGCGACTGAAACTACCGCTGTAACCAAACAAGCTATTGTTCCGTCGCAGGAGCAGGCTTTGGTGTCTCGTCAACTGGCGACCTTGGTTGACCGTCAACATTATCTCAATCAACGTTTAGATGCGAAAACATCGGCGCGTATTCTCGATTTCTATCTGGACAGTTTAGATCCAGACCATTCGCTGTTTCTTGCCTCTGAAGTAGAGAGTTATAAGCGTAAATATGGCTCAAACTTAGGTGCGGCTTTAAAAGCAGGTGACTTAAGTGGACCGTATGCGATTCATGCACAGTATCGTGATCGTTTGACCCAGTTTTATACCTATATGTTGGATGAGCTGAAAAAGCCGCAGAATTTAAAACAAGCCAACGTTTATATCGAAACGGATCGTGAAAAGGCACCGTATTTTGCCAATGAAGCAGCGCAGCGTCAGCATTGGAACAAAATGTTGGTTTCGCAGCTGATTAATTTGACCATCAGCAAAGAAGAAGAGTTGGCGAAGCAAAAAGCGCTTAAAGCCAACCCAGAATTGGCCAATGGACAAGATCTCACTAGCTCGGAAGATTTAACCCCAGTACAAACCTTAACCAAGCGTTATATGCGCCAGTTAGAACGTATTTCACGGGTGAAAAGTGATGATGTGTTAGACAAAACACTCAATGCAATGACGCTTACATATGATCCGCACAGTAACTATTTCCCACCTGTCGATGCAATGGAATTGAACCGTCAGACGACTTTGCAGCTTGAAGGGATTGGGGTGTCGATTCGACCTGAACGGGGCAATGAAGACTACACCAAAATCGAAACCATTGTGGAAGGTGGTCCTGCGAGCAAGTCTGGACAGGTGAAGTCGGGTGACCGCATCATTGGTGTGGCGCAAGATGGCGAAAAAATGGTGGATGTTATCGGTTGGCCGAGCAATGAAATTGTGGGTTTAATCCGTGGTAAACGTGGTACCAAAGTTACCATACGTTTACTCGGCTCGGGTGCGCCGATGAGCCAAGCGCGTAATGTGACCATTACCCGTGACGTCATTCAAGAAGAAGATGCAGGAGTACGTTCACGTACCGTGAATGTAACGCGTGATGGACAACAATACACCTTTGGTGTGATTGAAATTCCGTCTTTCTATTTGAACTATCGTGCACGTCGTGCGGGCACAGAATATCGTTCTGTATCTGAAGATACCAACAATGCGCTGAAAACTTTAGCGGCCAAGAATGTCTCAGGGATTATTATCGACTTACGTAACAACCCAGGGGGGTCACTTGAAGAAGTAGCTCGTATGCTTGGGCAGGTGATTAAGTCAGGTCCTGTGGTGCAAATTCGAGATGGTAACGGCAATGTCAGCGTTTTCGAAGACGATGACAATGGTGCGCAAACCTACGCAGGCCCATTGGCAGTGATGGTGAATTTAGCATCTGCGTCTGCAAGCGAAATTTATTCTGCTGCGATTCAAGACTATGAACGTGGCATTGTGATTGGTAGTACCACTACAGGCAAAGGAACAGCACAAGTTCAGCTCGATAACTTGGCGCATGGTCAAGCGACACTAACGCAACGTAAGTTTTACCGTGTAACGGGCGGCAGTACGCAAAACAAAGGCGTGATCCCAGATGTGAAATTGGTAGATATTTATAATGAAGAATTTGGTGAGCGTAAAGCGAAAAATGCGCTTGAGTGGGACACCATTCCAACTGCACCGTTTAAACGAGAAGGCAGCATTGCACCATATGTAAAACGTTTAGGTGAGCTGTCGCAAGCACGCGTTAAAGTCGACCCGCAGTTTAACTATCTTGAACAGCGTAAAGAAATCTCGAAAAAGACCGAAGATCAAAAACGTGTGGTTTTAGATATTGATCAACGTAAAGCTGAATTGTTGGCACTGGAAAAACAGACTTTAGACTCGGAAAACAAGCGCCGTCAGATTGCAGGACAAAAGCCTTATGCAAACTGGGAAAGCTATCAAGCTTCTATGGAAGCTTTGGTTGAAGCACGCGCTAAAATGAAAGCGAATCAACGTCCTGCATTGCCTGAAGAGGAAGCATTTGTGACTGAATCTGCAAATGTCTTGTTGGATTATGCCAAGTTGCAAAAAGGCACTGCAAAATAGTTTAATCTCTGACGCAATGTATTAAAAAGCCAGTTTCGACTGGCTTTTTATTTAAATTGTGATTCAAAACACAAATGCGGGATTGGCAGGCTGCCAAAGCAATTTGCTAGGTAAAATAAATCTATAAATTCTAATGATATCTCTGTGATTTTTTCTTGACCTGAACCTGTTTGTATAAGATTCTTAATCGGGTAGTAATGCTTTTCGCCTTTGATAAAAAGGATATAAATGAAGAAAAAGAGAAATTAATACGGACATTTTATATGATGCATGTGCATTACGATTTTAGTTTGGTATTAGGTTCAATTGTTGTGGCATTGTTGGCGTGTTTTTTTGCAGTGTCGACCGAACGCTTATTATTTCGTGCTTGGCGTAAAAAATTTCAAACAGCGCTCATTTTACTCAGTAGTTTTTTCTTAGGCTGTGCCATTTGGGCCATGCATTTTGTGGGCATGTTGGCTTGTGATTTGCCGACGCATAGTTATTTTGACCCTGCACTGACAATTCTTTCTTTTTTTATTGCTTTTATTGCATCTGTTTTTTCAATTTGGTTGACCACGCGTCAGACCTTACCTTTTTTAAGATTGGTTTTGGGGTCGGTATTGATGGGGCTTGGTATTTCGGGCATGCATTATACTGGCATGATGGGGCTGATTATTGAGGGCTATCAGAGTGTTTACGATCTTTTATTAACAGTTTTTTCTATTTTACTTGCCATTAGTGGCTCGGGTTTAACCTTTTGGCTGATCTTTAAATATAAAAGTGCAGTCAGTAAGAAACTGTTGTACCAATGGTATGTTGCAGGGATGATGGCCTTGACCATCGTGAGTATGCATTATACCGGTATGCTAGCAGTCTCGTTCTATCCAACCCATAGTGACAAGCTGGTGATGCCCCTTGAAGCAGGTCAAAGCATTGTTTTATTTGTTGTTATCTTTATTACCTGTTTGATTTTGGTGGCGGCATTTGTTGTTGCGGTGTTGGAGCAGCGTTTAGAAGAGCGTAATATTCAACTCTCTCTGGCCAATAAAGAGTTGGCAAATCAGGCGGTACAGGACAATTTAACCAAGCTCCCCAATCGATTGTATTTGGCGGAATATGCCCATTTTTTGTTTACAGATCACCGCTTCCGTAATGAAAGCATTGCCTTTTTATATATCGATTTAGACCGCTTTAAAGCTGTGAATGATGTCTTTGGGCATCATGTTGGGGATCAATTATTGGTTCAACTGACCACTCGGATTCATCGCCACTTAAGCAAAAATGAAAAAATTCTCAGAATTGGTGGGGACGAGTTTCTGATGGTGCTGGAGCAGGCCACTCCTGAGCAAGCGTGCCAAATGGCGGAGCACGTGCTGGAGTTGATTCAAGATAGCTTTTTGATTGCGGGAAAAGAAATCAATGTGTCTGCCAGTATTGGTATTGCGATGTATCCCGAACATGGCAGTAATTTGCAGGATTTACTGATTAATGCCGATGCAGCGATGTTGACCTCAAAATATCAGGGACGAAATACCTATTCTATTTTTAACTACAGTTTTGACCAACAAGAAGCGAAAAGCCAAACTAAGCTTATCAATGACTTATATAAAGCAGTAGAAGAACAACAGTTTGTTCTATATTACCAGCCTAAATTCACCATCCAAGATCAGCGGATTTGTGGAGTCGAGGCGCTGATTCGCTGGAAGCATCCGACTTTAGGCTTGCTGACCCCTAATATGTTTATTAAAGGCGCGGAGAAAACGGGGCTGATTATTCCAATGGGATATTGGGCCTTGGAGCAGGCGTGTAAACAACTACAAATTTGGGAACGAGAGAAAATTGAACTGTATCCGATTGCCGTGAATTTATCGGCGGTGCAATTTGAGCATAAGCACTTATTTAATAATCTTGAGCATCTTTTTGATAAATATAAAGTGAACCCAAATCATTTAATTATTGAAATCACTGAAAGTACGGCCATGCACCATATCGAAAGCAGCATTCGTACCTTACAGCGTTTACGTGAAATGGGGATTCGTTTGGCGATTGATGATTTTGGGACAGGACATTCCAGTTTTTTATATTTAAAAAATCTTCCTGTGGATGAGTTAAAGATTGATCGGGGCTTTATTCATGAACTAACTGTTGGTTCAAAAGATGAAATGATCTTAGAAAGTATTGTCCATCTGGCAATTCGCTTAGGCTTAGTCGTGACGGCAGAAGGTGTAGAAAGTCCTTTGCAAATGGAAATCTTGTCGCGTTTAGGCTGTCAGCAATTACAAGGTTATTTGTTGGGCATGCCTATGGATGTGAAGCGCTTAGAAGAGTTTGAGTACACATCGTCAACTTATTTCAATTAAGCCGTTCATTGAAACGCTTTGGCGTGTGCTGCTTTCTCACTTCGCTTGATAAAAGACAATAGAAGCCCAAGCGGTATTCGGATACAATTAGCCCAATTTAGAATTTCTTTTATAGGACTTTGTGGTCGTATCGATCATGAGGGCTATGATCAATTGCAGATTTAATTTATGTTTAAAAATGAATTAGCCGCGCAAGTTGCGCAGCGTCGCACCTTTGCGATTATTTCCCACCCAAATATTTGATATCTATTCAAGCCCATTCAACCTATTTCAAATATAATAATAAAATCATTGTAAGTGCTGTAAAAATATAAAAATATTGCTATTCTTTATCTGATATATCTTTCAACCCCGTTCAATAGATTTCAAGTCTAGTCATTAAGTTTGTGTACATATGTGTGTACATATTTTCTAGGATTAGCTACTTGAAAAAAATATGTACACAGGTGGAGTAAAATGTCTTTAACAGATACTTGGCTGAAGAAAAATCTAGATCGTGAACGTTCAGCTATACATACAGAGCCTGATCAAGATGGATTGAGCGTTCGTGTATCGCAAAAAGGAAAGCTCACTTTTCAGATGCGTTTTCGATATAACGATAAGCAAGCTCGTTTAGACTTGGGAACCTATCCAAATATGAGCCTTAAAGAAGCTCGTATTGAATTGCAGAAAATGAAAGCAATTTTAGAAAAGGGACATGACCCACGTATTCATAAAAAAGTAGAGCTTCACAAGATCACAGAGGCTATAACTTTTGAAGCGTTATTTCGTGAGTGGCATGCGAAATATAGTATTCCTAATAAAAAGAATGCAGATCAATATTTGAGATCATTTGAACTTTATGTTTTCCCAAAGTTAGGTAGCATACCTGCTGAGCAAATCACATTACATATGTGGTTAGATTTACTAGAAGAGCAATTTAAACAGTCGCCATCGATAACTGATCGCATTCTTACGAATACAAAGCAGTGTTTGGATTGGGGGATTAATCGAAAATTAATTGAGCAAAATCCGATAAGACATATCACAGGCAAACGTGACTTGAATATTAAGAAAAATAAAACTGTTCGAGTATTACAAGATGATGAGTTGTCTTTAATTTTTAAAATTTGTGATGAGTCTAGAACATCATTAAGGAATGTTTTATTTCTCAAGTTATGTTTGTTTTATGGTAATCGATATAGTGAGTTGAGGCTTGCAAGGAAATCAGATTTTGATTTTAGTAAAAATACATGGACAGTACCGTATGAAAATCATAAGACAGGAGAAAGTAAAGGGGACATTGTTCGACCTATTATTGATGAGATCAAACCGTGGCTTCAGTCTGCAATGGATTTGAGTAATTCTGAATACATTTTCCCACATGAAAATGGCAAAGAGCCAATGGGGCGTAGTGGGCCAACAGATACCCCTTATAACTTCATGCAATTTGCAAGGAAGAATTATAAAATTGAAATGGATCATTGGTCTATGCATGATTTACGGCGTACAGCAAGGACAAATTTCAGTGCGTTTACAAGTAGGGATGTTGCGGAACTGATGGTTGGACATGTGATGCCTGGGGAACAGGGGACATATGACTATTATGATTATCAAAAAGAGATGTCGAAAGCTTATAAAAAATGGTGGAAAAAGTTAAGTAATCTGTCTAGCTAGACAGATTACTGAATTGGTTGTTATTAAAATATTTGAGTAGCCATTCATTAAACGTTTCTTCATCCCAAAGGTTGGTAGAGCCTGCGCATTTTTTAATGGGTTGAGGCATTGGTTGCTCGAACATTTTTTGATTCGCTTGTTGGTAACGCCATAATGTAGAAGCGGAGCAGTTTTTAAGCTTGTTCCTGATTTCTTTAGATGTGAGATAACCCATACCTTTTCCTTAGTGTTTAGTCAGTAAAAGGAAAAAATAAACCATTGGACTGAAATTATTAAAATGTAACTTATTCAGTCTTAAAATCTATTTTTTCTGTTGATAGATTCAGTTTAGTCACAAAGAAAACAAGGAAATAGAGCAGCACGCGCATCTAAAAATATAGTAGTATTATGCTATCTAATCATCTGTAATTTAATAATTTATGAGTAAAGAAAAAATATCAAAATTAGACGTACTTGAACAGGATATATGGTTTAATTTTTGCTATAACTATAAGTGCGATGAATTGAATATGATTGAGGATACTTACAGTCAAGCATATAAAGATAGCATAGAAAAAATCATACTGAGCTTACAGGTGAATGATTTTTTGGTAAATGAGCATATTACATATCTTGCTGAATTGATCGGGGAAACGTTTTCTGTACCTTTTAAACCTATTCAAATAGCTGAACTTCTAAAGCGTATTCAAGAGTTAAGACAGGATGTGGATCACATATCTGCTCATCTTTTTCAAAGACAATATTCTGATATTTTAATTGCTTATGTAGATACTCTAGGCAAACCTGATGCTATAGAAAATAAAAACCTTGCTAGAAGCGCAAAAGCAACTCTAGCAGTTAAAGCTCGTTACGATAAGCATTTATACCCAAGACGTGAAATCATATATCGGATTTTACGGGAACAAGTGGCACTTCGTGGTAAATGGAAGACCCTGAATGAGGCGATTCATTTTATTGTTGATGACTTGGTCAAAGCTTTTGAAGTTTACGATCTTGAATGGCTTCAGTCCGAACTTATTCTTAAGCAAAAAATGCTTGGTGAGCTTGAACAAAGTAAGCCATCAGTGAAGCGAGATAAAGCTGATTTGGACGGTATACGCAGAAAACCAAAAACAGCTTCAACTTCTAAAAAAATAGTAGAGTTAAAAAAAGAACTTATTAATCTGAAAAAAATCCTTAACTCAAAATACCCATCTAAAGAGATGGAAAAATTTGGGTATAAGATGCCATATAGTGGTGGATATATTGCTGAAACCATCATTCATGAGTTAAGAACTCAGCCTACTATTCGGTCAGAAATAATACTCTAATTAATTTTTACTATTTCCTTTTTAGAGGATTAAGTTGTGCTTCACGTAAATATGAATATTCAGCATTCTTTTTTATGGTGGGGGATTCAGCATCAGACTGTTCTTCAGGTTGATTTTTAGAGACAGGGTGTTCATGGGCAGTTGAAAAACCTTTTGTATAACCTGAAGGTTTAGTAGGCATGATGGTATTTTCGTTAAAGATTTGGCTGGTACTTACATGAAGTGGGATTACTTCATCAGAGGCTGGTTTTAAAGACGCTTTGATGCTGAGAATTTTATCTTCAAGTCTAGATTTTAGTTCCGTGATGATTTCAGTTCGTGCTGACTTTTTTTCAATTTTATCGAACGACTCGTAGATGAGATCAATATTATCTTGAGTGGAAATATGTTGATCAAGAATTTTTAATTTTAGTTTAGCAGAAACCAACTGACTAAATAAATATTCTTGAATTTGATTGTCATAAGCTTGTTGCATTTTTAACTTTTCTTCTATTTTTTTGTTAAGTAATTCTTCATTATTTTGTGCCTTTTTAAGTTGCTCTTGTAATTCATTAACCTGCCATTTTAGCTTAAATTTGTCTTCATCAAAATTTTTAATCACATGCTCAAGTGTTACGGAAGTGTTGCCACGTTCTAGCTTTTTTTTGATGTTTTCTAATTTTGATTTGGTATCCGTACTTAATCTTGCTTGCAAATGACGCTTTGATTTGTGATTTGTTTGGTACTTAAACTCTCTAAATTTTTTACGAATGAGCTCATAGACCTGTTTTGAAACGGTCAGTATTTCCTTTGATTTTAGTATAGCTACTTCAGCAGATGGACCTAGATTATTTTGTTGAGCATTTGAGATATGAAATTCGTAGGGGTATTTTAATTTCCATTTTTCTGCATTGTTTCTGATGAATTTTTCTTTAATCTCGCGATCATCCTGAATCCAGATAGAAAGTTGTTCATAGGGTCTTGCCATATTTTTATCTTTTCGTAATTAATAACTTGATAAATATTAACTTAGTATTATATAAATGTTAACTAAAATATTAAGTTAATATTAATGCGAATATTAATAGTAGTGTCTTTTGCTTTTTAGTCGCCTATACTGCCTATAGCTGTGGATGGAAATGGGGAAATGGATTGAATTTAACTGAATCTAAAATTTTATTATTTTTGCTTACTTATGACTTTTCTCCGATTACTTTAACTTCAACAGCAAGATGGTTGCTACTCCAAATTATTCAGCGGCATGGAGAGCAAGAATTTTGCTTATCGACATCGATAAGCTCTAAGGAATTTGCATTTCATGACAGGAAATTAAGAGTGATTCTTAATGAGCTCAAAGAGCATCAAATTTTGATACGAAGATTTGATGATCAATCTGGTAACGAGTTTTTCAAGATTAATGGTGAGATATTTATTCTTTGGGGAAAGGCACAGACAAGGAAGGCAGTTGATACTGAGAAATGGAGCAGAAAATATGCTGTTCAGCAATTTCCGCTTTTTGATTTTTTCTTGCACCTTGTAGATACAAGATTAAATGATTTTTATATACATCATTTACAACATACATCATCAACATTGTCAGGGGTATTAGATTTTAAAACGACATTGGTTTTGATTGCATTGGTTAGAAATAGTAATCAATTTGGAATTACAAATAAATGTGGAATAGAGAAACTAAAGCATAAAACGGGATTGTCGAAAGATACGATATTCAGATGTATAAAAAAATTAAAGCAACAAGGTATAGTTCGTACCAGAGTGGATGGAACGCAATCTAGTGCGATCGTTCGTGTAAGTAATCCTTTTTATGTGCTGAATTTGTCACATGAGATATGGGAGGATAAGGCTAAATATGGTAGCTTTTTCATTATCAAATATCCGCAATCTCATTCCTTTGAAGTGCAAAAAATTGGTCGTTTGATCCAGTTATTTGAAGAACATAAGACGAATTTTGAAAATTATAAGACGATTATAAAAAAAGACCCTGATTTAGTATTCGCTTCTTTGATGCAAAAAATTCCGCTCCAATTGAGTGACTACTTATGTCATCATGCAATACCTAAGAATGATCAACTCAAATTGAGTAAAGATGATCTAGTTTCCAATTTGTTGAATCTATATGTAATCATAAATGAAGATGTTTGGTTGAAAGAATTTGCAAGTTATGTTGAAACTGAAACCCAGTCACTCAAACTAAATGATGACTTGTCTTCATGTGCATTATTTCAATGTTATTTAGAGCAATGGTGTACTGAACTTTCTTATGTGAAAAATCGATATGAACGGTTGTTAGTAGGTTTGGAGTTTTTGGATTCAGAGAGTATTAAGAAGCTTGAAGGTACATTGAAATTAAACTCATTTTTATCGTTGTTAGATAGTGATCAGAATAAATCTATGGATGATAAAGAATTAATAAATCTATTTCATCACATCTGGTTGGTTGGTCTTTTGATAACTTTAATTGCAAATAATCAGCTTTATCCATTCCTAGCATGGCAAGATAATCTCAAAAACTTGAAACCTTATAGTATTATTCCTCGTTCCTCTAGGCAGCAAAATTATAGTTGCATTTTTATGGTTGATCCAACCTTGCAGGCAAATCAATTTTTTCTGTTAGACAACACAAATGATGTTCAATCTGAGTCTCAGAAGCAAACAGTTAAGGAGAGGGTTTTTAGTTTTGATAATTCACTTAGCTTACAACAATTAAAGGATTTTGGGCTACTTCCAGAGGAGAGTATGTCCATAGATCGCTTTGTAAATATTAAAAAAGTAGTGTAACTTTAGCCTAAGCACATTTTAACATTTCTTCGGATACATCGGTGATCAGCATCTTATGGATAAATGATTGTATCGATGTAATCATTCGATGCTTAACAGGTATATTATATTATTAATACTTAAGTAATATATTAATAATATAAACAATATCTTATCTAGTTGAGTAAGTACAATGAGTTGCTTAGTTCAGTATAGCCCATACTCAAATGGGCTATAGATAACGTATCCATATCAAGTCACTAAAAACATGCAGAACTAACCCTATAGTATGTTCCAAAGTCTATGAGCATATTCAGTAGAGCAGGATGACCACAACATCCTGCTTTAGAATCAAGATCAGTAAAAAAATATATTCCTCACTTACATATGAACCTTATGTTTCAGTGAGAACCTAAATGTCCCAGAATAATCCATATGATCTGCTTTATCATGAAGCAGAAGTATTGGCAGCAGTAGACCATTTCATTCAAGAAGTTTGCTTAGGTAGTTATGATCTATATCATCAAAACTTTATGATAGACCTACAAAAATTAGTTCAGTCATTTAAGCCAATCTATAACGCTAATTTTTTCTATTGCAATACAGTGCAGATATTCATTGAGGTGGTGAACATCGTTGATCACACACTCAGTCTAATGCCACAGGCAGACTACGATTGTATAGACTGTTTTGATGAGATGACGGTATGGCATATATTGACTTACATCCAGTCATTATCAGGCTGTGTAAAACAGCAACTGATCGATTTTCAACAACGTGAATTAAAGAATCAGCAAAGCCTATTCGACTATACATCCTCATTGATCAATCACTATGCAAGACTATTAGTTGTACGTGTGGATTTATCCATTCTTCAGGAATATCAAGCCTTATACAACATTCAGGCATTTAACAAAGCATTAGACACTTTGCTTCGTCGAATCGCAGATCAGGATACTTGCTTTAATGCTTTGCAGGGTTATGCATGGGCATTAGAGCATGGTGTTAGCAAAGGCTATCACTGCCATCTTCTGCTTATGTACGATGGGAATGTACATCGAAGTGGTTTTGAAATGGGGCAGTGGGTAGGTGAGTGTTGGGAGCAGATTACACATGGCTGTGGTTATATTTTTAACTGTAACCATCCTGACTATATGGATACATATAAAGCGATGGGAACATTAGGCATTGGTATGATTCATCGTGATGTTGAGCATGAAGTTTTTAACTTTCTTAATTATGCTGCCCCTTATCTAGTGAATTGTGAAAAAGAGCAGCAGCATCCGAGAGGAAAAGATAAGTCAAACATGCGTAGTTTCGGTAAAGGTGTGATCGATTCGAAAAACCGAAGAGGTTTATAAGTATTGAATTTTTAATAGAGAACACTACGAATACCGTGTTCTCTATTCCATATTTACTAACCTCAAAAAGACAAACTCACATTGCCTTGGTCGGTCATTAATTCAGCTTCAAGGACTTGATCACCACGACATTTCAACAAGTACGATACCGTTGAACTGTAGCTCATTTGTACAGGCATCTTGCTATGAAAGTCAGCGGTGTAATAACCACAACGACCACGGTTAATACTCATACCTTGTAAAACAAACGGTTGATCGTTGGTCGACTGGATTTCTAGAATATATTCAATCGCCCCTTGTACATTAAATGCAGATTGAGACTCACGACTGGTAATTTGTGCACGAACAGATAATGCAGGCTGTTCCATTTCCATGGGAATATTATTGCTGTAATCAGGATTGTTTGGATCAAGATCAGACTCCATCATGGATTTGAGCGCTTCAGGATATTTCTCCCAACTCTCAAGAAATGACTGAGCTTGTTTGACCGCAGCAGGCAAATACTCGGCATCATTTTCTACAATCTGAGTTAAAGCTTGTACTTTGGCTTCAACTTCTTCCTTGCTATATGGAGCATATTTAGATTGCTCCTTTTGTGTAGCAGTATGAGATGAGCTGTGTTCAGCTTGATCTGTGGCACTTTGTTGAGCTGGCTGATTGTTTTGACTACAAGCGATTAGTAAAGTTGAAAGTGCTACAGTGGAAAGTATTTTTTTCATGGTTGCACTCCGTTATAACTTAGGTCGAATAACAACGAACCAGATGAATAAGAGGATCAAGATACCGCCTACAATTTTACCGATGACTGGAAACATTACAGCAGGCCACACTAAGCCTTGCCCCAAATTGTAAGTAAATGGCTTGTAGTTATACTGTCCCCAAAAGTGTTGATAGATGGCAAAGAAAAAACCAATCACCAAGTAGCTACTAATCACCCATGTCTTAATATTTGAATTCATTTACTTTCCCCCAATTGCATATTTTGCCAATGCGATAAATAGTCCCATCACGATCATGAAGCCAATAAATGGCAAACCTAAAAAGCAAATCACTGCAATGATGCAGATGATGCCTGCAAGTGTTCTCATGGCTATTCCTTCATGCACTGATAGGAAACGTTGACCATATCCATCTGAAAGGATTCAGTTTGTTGAAGGGTGTACAGATTATTTTTAAGACCATCCTCTCCATATTTATCTTCAAGTTTGTCGTAGATGCATGAACAGGTACTGCCATCAATGCCACCTGTTTTACAACCACTAATAAACTGACGTTCGGTCTTACTGGCGCAACCTGAAGACATTAATGCAACAGAGATGAGTACAAGTGAAGTAAGCGTTTTCATCATTTCCCCTAATTTTTTATTGTGTTATTTGATGTGTAATAAATTTTGCTGAATGAACTAAAGTGTAGATGTGACAAAGCTTTCCAAGGCTAGACAGCGTTTAGATTAGTCAAATAAGCAAAAAATTTATGAATGCTGTTAATGCAATAGAGGAATAGAAAATCGTTTTAGGAAAAACAATAAAGATAGAAAAAGTTTAGTCATGGCGACTACTCCTGTATGTATTAAGAAGCTCTACCAACTTACTGCTAAATAATGGTGGCAGAACGAAAAGGGGTTAGCAGACTGGACATACAGAACCAGCACGCGCGGACGCGTCCCCCTCCCGTTCTACCGCAAAGGGGGACGAGAAGGTTTTACGCATAAGAGATACTCAGAAGAATAAACCCTGATGCGCTGTATGAAACGGTCTGCTAAAACCGACTGACAATGTAGGTCAGCAGTCGAATGATAAATTTAAGGGTGGGTTTAGTCAATCAAGCAATATTGGAAAAACAAGTAAAATCAAAGATTGAAGCGTATGAAAAAAAGTTTTTGGTAAAATTCTTAGATGGGTATGGATCTATATTAAATCATTTTAATTGCTATAGAATTGGTACTCATACTTTATGATCATTAAAATGTATATATTTACGTAACGGGGAAAAAATGAAGGGTGAAGCAAAACAATTTCTGAAATTTATTGATGGCTCGGATAAAAGATTTATCATTCCTGTTTACCAGCGTAACTATAGTTGGCAGAACAAACATTGTGCTCAGTTACTTAATGATTTAAAAGGGTTAATTAGAAAGCCTGATGTCCCTCATTTTTTTGGTAGTATTGTTTCAAGCCATATGCAAGGCGGCAAAAGAGAAGATTTTTTAATTATTGATGGGCAACAACGGTTAACGACCATATCAATTTTGTTGATTGCTATTGTGGATTTATTGAAGCATAAAAAAGTTATTCCTAAAGATGATCGTTTAATTGAGAAAATCACCAAAAAACATTTAGTAGATGAGTATCAAGAAGATCAGCGGAAAATAAGATTGAAGCCAATCAAGGATGACTGTAAAGCTTTCGATGCCTTGTTTGGTGATGAATCAGATTTTGTTGATGGTTCTAATGTAACGTCAAATTTTAGATATTTTCGAGACAGAATACTGAATGAAAATATCGACATTGATGATTTGTATGATGCCATTTCACGACTACAAACAATTGATATTTTTTTAGAAAAGGATGATGACCCCCAGCTTATATTTGAAAGCTTGAACTCAACGGGACTCGAACTTGAGGAAGGAGATAAAATCCGAAATTTCATTTTGATGGGACTTTCCTCTGAATTACAAGAAAAATATTATGAAGCTTTTTGGAACAAAATTGAGAAAAATACTCATTTTAAGGTTAGTGATTTTTTCAAAGATTACTTAACCTTAAAATTAAATCGCACAGTCGTTATTAAAGATATCTATTTTACTTTCAAAGATTATGTGAAAAAAAATAATGATGATATTGAAGCTTTATTACAAGATTTACTGGAGTATTCAAAGCTTTATGCAATCATTTTGAATCCGATGCAATATCAAAACAGTTTTACCGCTGTGTTGGTACGGCTGAGTCAGTTAGAGTTTACCGTTATATTTCCAGTCGTATTGGCAATTCTAAAACGTTGGAATGAAAAAAACCTTACTGATCAAGAGGTCACTGAACTTTTAAGAGTAACGGAAATATTTTTATTTAGACGTTTGATTGTTGGTTTAGCCACTAATGCTTTGTCTAAAATTTTTGCAACTTTAGATAAAGATGTGACTAAGAAAGCACAATCTAGCCAATTGGCATCCTATGCTGAAATTTATAAATATGTGCTGTTAAATAAAGAGGAATCAAGTCGTTTTCCTAATGATGATGAATTTGAGCAAGCTCTTTTTAGCCGTAACATTTATGCCATGAGTTCGAAAAATAAAGCATATTTATTTAGTTTTCTAGAAAATGAGGAAAGCAAAGAACAAATTAATGTAATTGAAAGAATTAAAGATGGAACATACACCATAGAGCATATCATGCCCCAAACGCTTTCTCCTGTTTGGCAAAAAGAACTGGGTGAAAAATCACAACAGATTCACGAGCAATGGTTGCATACTCTGCCAAATTTGACATTAACTGGTTATAACAGCAAATATAGTAATCGACCTTTTAAAGATAAATTAGACGTTGAAAATGGATTTAAAGACAGTAATTTGCGTTTAAATCAATATGTAAGAGAATGTCTAAAATGGACGGAAGAAGAGCTGGTTGAAAGACAAAGCCGCCTATCAAAGAAATCACTTAAATTATGGTATTACCCAACAACAAGTTATGCTCCACCTGTAGAGGAAACGAATGAATATTTAGTGGAAGATGACTTTGATTTTACAGGATACACTTTAGTATCTTATACCTTGTATGATGTTGAATCTAAAGTACAATCATGGAAAGAAATGCAGATAGATGTCGTAAAATATTTATTAGAACAACACACAACGAAAATTATGAGTTTATGTGCTGATCAAAAGTTTTATGATCTTTCCTTGCTTGAAACGACAAATAATTTTACTGAAATCAGTAGGTCGGTTTTCTTATACACAAATTGTTCAACGAGAACCAAAATAAATATTCTTAAAAAAATATTTGAGCAGTGTGATGTTGAGCAATCAGAATTAGGTTTTTTAATAAAAAAGGATAGTAATGTTTAAAATTTTGAATGATTCCAAATAATTTCAGATACATAACATCCTAATGAGAATCATGAAGCTCTTTTGAGATCACATGAAAATATGAAAACAAAGCCTGCCTTCGAGCAGGCTTTTTTGTGCCCAAAATTTAAGGAGTCGAGCCATGAGCTTGAGCTGTCCCTTTTGTCATTCAACGAATGTGATATTGGTTGAAGCAAGTACACAACAATCAAATACAACCTTAACCAATTTGGTCACACCGACCACATTGGGTGCATTGGGAACCACGGTCGCAAAGTCTTTCAATCTGCCACCGATTGTCGGTGGAATTGTAGGAACAGTATTGGGTAGTGTGTTGAATTCATTCACTGAACAAAGCACACCATCACAGCAGAATTTGTGCTTTTGCCACAACTGCTACCAAAAATTTCCAACTCATCTTTTGCACTAAAGAATATTCATATCCACACAGATTCAAATTTCAGTTTAATTTACAAGGAATACAACTATGGCACATCAACTTGAACAAATGGCTTATGTCGGTGAAACCCCTTGGCATGGACTAGGGAACCAACTGACTCAAAACCAACCCATCGAAGTCTGGGCACAGCAGGCAGGCATGGACTGGCGCATTGAATCTTCCAATGTCAGTTATATGGCTCAGAATGAACGAGGGCAAAGTATCATCTTGCCTTATGAAGAACAACGAGTGCTTTATCGTTCAGATACTCATGCACCACTATCAGTTGTTAGCCAACGCTTTCAGGAAGTCCAACCGAGAGAGATTTTAGAATTTTATCGTGATCTGACCGAGCAATCAGGTTTTGAACTTGAAACCGCAGGGGTACTTAAAGGCGGAAAGAAATTCTGGGCATTGGCTCGTACAGGACAGACATCCATGTTAAAAGGCAAAGATGTCAGTAATAGCTATATGCTTTTAGCCACGGCATGTGATGGAACACTTGCTACCACAGCACAATTCACCTCGATCCGTGTTGTATGTAACAACACCTTAGCCATTGCACTGAAAGGTCAGAACAGCAGTGCAGGCGTGATCAAAGTCCCGCACAGTACCAAATTTGATGCAGATAAGGTCAAACAGCAACTCGGTATTTCAGTCCGAGCGTGGGATGAGCATATGTATGAAATGAAGCAACTGACACAACGTAAGGTTAGTCAGATGGAAGCTTCAGCTTACTTTGATGCGGTATTCAATAACAGTACCATGAACAACGTATTAGATCAGGAGGACAATATCATTCAGTTCTATCGTGATGTTGCGACTCAGGCAGCGCAGGTAAATGCCAAGGAAAAAGCTGAGCCAAATGCCAAGGCTATGACTAAAGCAATGGACATGTTTAATGGTCAGGGACGTGGTGCAGAGTTGAGTTCTGCTAAAGGAACAGCCTATGGATTACTGTGTTCAATTACAGAATTTATAGACCACGAACGTCGTGCCATGAGTACCGATCACCGACTTGATTCAGCTTGGTTTGGTGCTGGCGCATCGATCAAACAACGAGGATTGGAACAGGCACTTAACATGCTTACATAGTTCGGAATATACATTTTTCAATCATGGAAAGTTAGACCTAACTAAGCATTTTTAAATGGAATTTCAAATTTTAAAAATTATTAAAACCATAGCTTCGGCTGTGGTTTTTTTATGCCCATTTTTTGTGATCCCCATCATTTTACATAGCAAAATAATCAGGACTTCAATATGAATACCGCAATTTTAAATCCATCCATTCAACAGGCAAGTACTCCATTTATTGCCCCAAAATTATTCACAGCCAAACGCTTGGTTAACACAAAGAATATGACTCAAGCAGAATGGCTTGAAGTCAGACGTCAAGGTATTGGTAGTAGCGATTGTGCCGCAGCTTGTGGACTCAATCCCTACATGTCGATGCTAGAACTGTGGATGATCAAGACAGGTCGAGTTAAACAATCCATTGAAGATGAAAGCACAGGTCATGCCCCTTTATATTGGGGCAAACAACTTGAACCTTTGGTCGCTGAATACTACAGCATGCACACCAACAACAAAGTCCGTCGTATTAATGCTGTACTCCAACATCCCGAAGCGGATAAGCATTTTATGCTGGCAAATCTGGATTACTCCGTTGTGGGCAGTGAGGAAGTACAGATTTTAGAATGCAAAACCGCAGGGGAATATGGAGCAAAGTTATGGCGAGATGGGGTGCCTTTATACGTACTGTGTCAGGTGCAACATCAACTCGCTGTAACAGGCAAAAAGGCAGCACATGTTTGTGTGCTGATTTGTGGTCATGAAACCAAAATCTTCAAAGTGACGCGCTCCGAATCCGTGATCAAACATATCATCAATGCGGAACATTACTTCTGGGATTGTGTGGAAAAAGATATACCACCTGATGCAGATGCCAGTGAGTCGGCAGCCAAAGCCATACAGCAGCTTTATCCACAACATATTCCGTTGACTGTTGAAGACTTGAGTCATAACGAACATGCCAATCAATTGTTTGCTCAACTGATTCAAGAAAAGCATCACATTGAGCAGCATCAAAATAACTTTGATGAAACTAAGCATCAAATCCAGATGTTGATGAAGGATGCTGAACGAGCAACCTTTGCCACTGGTTCAGTGACGTGGAAGAAATCCAAAGACTCAATCGGTTTAGACAGCAAAGCCTTACTCAAACTTCATCCAGAAATGCTTGAGCAGTTTCCGCAAAACAAAGCAGGGACACGACGTTTTCAGATCTATACCGATGACTGAATCCATCAGGTCGATATTTCCAATCCTCCAGAAAGCGCAAAAAACCACCCCGATCCACCGACTCCCGAAGGAGCGGTGGACTAACTGGCGGTCTTTGCATTTCATCTGATCTTTAAACGGTTTTGTATTTGCTTACATAACAAAGGGTCAACAGTAAAATTTTATTTAGAGGAAAATTATCATGATTAAAGGTTTAGCGATTACACCACCGATCCTTGGACGTATCAGTATTGGTAAAGTCGTTGAAAAGAACGGTAAGCGATTGCCTGAAAAGGACGACCAATTTACCATTACCAGTCAAATCCAAAGCAAAGAGGGGTGGATCAAACATCCGCTTGATGAGCAATTACGCAGTAAAGCACCGAATCAAAAACTCCGTACCATTCCAGTAAGGATGATCTTCAATGATCCTGAGCTGAATCTAAGGGCTGAGTACACCTTGTTTGACCGTCAAACAGGACGGCCTGTCTGTGTAGGCAATGGTGAAACCTGTCAGCGGCTCACCAATCAAGGCGTAGAACAACATTCCTGCCCATCCCCTGATTTATGTCCTTTAGCTCAAGGAGGCAACTGTAAGCCTTATGGGCGTTTGCATGTGAACTTAGATGAATCGGATGAACTCGGTACATTTATTTTTAGAACCACTGGCTTTAACAGCATTCGGACTTTGGCAGCACGACTGAGTTACTACCACGCTGCATCGAATGGTTTACTTTCATGCCTACCACTGCAACTTATACTACGAGGCAAGTCCACCACACAAAGCTATCGTACGCCTGTGTACTATGTGGATTTAACATTGAAAGATGGAGTTAATCTGCAACAAGCTATTCAAATGGCGCAAGAGATTGACCAGCAAAGTAAACAAGCAGGTTTTAATCAAACGGCGTTAGATCAGACTGCAAGGCAGGGTTTTGCCAATGCACAGTTTGAAGTCAATGCAGAAGAAGGTTTGGATTTTGTGGAGGAGTTTTATAGTGATGAAAATCAAGAAACTAATATTGAACAAGTAAAGTCTGAAACTACAGCTCGAACCAAGGCAAAGCCTAAACCGAATCAAGGGGAAGGATTTGTGCAGGATATACAGAAAGGATTGCAGGGGAGTGTAAGGGTGGTGAATTAAATAGCTTAAGTGTTGATTGATCAGCTAGTGATTTCAATACATCTATGTTGAGGAATTTCTTTATAGTAGGGAGTACAAGCTCCCTTATTTTTTTGTGCACATCAATGGTTGCTATTGTCTAAAAAATGATTAGTACGTTAACTATATAAATTAACTTATGGGATTTAGGTTTTTGAGGGCATAGGGTATTTGTATTAGCATTTTTATATGGTATGAAATTGTACGTAGACTTTTTATTTATTGAATTTTAAATATTTATTGATAGATTGGAAGTCAAGTAGAAAAACTGCGAAACAAATATTATGTGGTCAGATATCGAATCAAAAAAGGATTTTTTAAATTATTCTGAAGCCTCTGAAATTGTAGTCAATGTATTAAGTAATCCTACAATGTTACCGATTTCAATAGGAGTATTTGGCTCTTGGGGGACAGGAAAATCAACAATCTTAAATTTGATTGAACAAAAGCTACAATCAGAAAATGAAAAAGATTATATTCTTATAAAGTTTGATGCATGGCTTTATCAAGGGTTTGATGATGCGAGAGCCGCATTAATTGAAGTTGTTGCTTTAGAGATAGCCAAACTTGTAGAGGACAATAAGACCCTTTTAGATAAAACGAAGACAATAACTAAACGAGTAAATAAATTACGTTTGTTAGCAATGGCCGCAGAAGGTGCTTCTTGGATGGCTGGAGTGCCAACTTTTGGTGCTGCATACAAAGCAGTTGAAGCTCTTGGTGATGGGATTAAAGGGAAAGCTGATTCAGAAGATGGTGAGGCAATAAGTAAAATAATAAAAGATGGTCAGAGTAGTTTAAAAGAACTTTTGAATGAAGAAATGACATCTGCACCGAAAGAAATAGCTGCTTTAAAAACAGAATTTGCAGATTTGCTTGTGGGATTTAACAAGAAAATAGTCATCTTCGTAGACAACCTAGATAGATGTTTACCAAAGCAGACTATACAAACATTGGAATCATTACGCTTATTTTTATTTATGCCCAATACCGCTTTTGTGATAGCAGCTGATGAAGATATGGTAAGACATGCTGTTAAAGAACACTTCAATGGTATAGATGAAAAACATATTACAGACTATTTGGATAAGTTAATTCAATTTCCAGTTAAAGTTCCAAAAATTAGTACTCGTGAAGTTAGAGCATATTTATTTTTACTTTACGCATCAATTCATGAAACCTATGGAAAGCAACAGGTTAAAATAGAAGCATTAAGAACTGGTTTAGAAAAGAATTTGAGGCTTTCTTGGAAAGAAGATCCGATTAGCGTGGAGAAAGCTTTGCTACTCTTAGATTCGGATGGTCCAAGTACATTCAATCTTTTAAATGATTTTACTGTAGCCGATCGAATAGCACCATTATTGGCAACCTCCAAAAGCGTTGAAGGTAATCCAAGAATTGTAAAGCGTATGCTAAATGTAATAAGTATGCGAAATATGATAGCAAGCGCCCGACAGATGCCTGTGGATTTGAAACTTATAGCAAAAATGGCATTGTTTGAAAGATGCTGTAAATCAACTGCGATATCTATTCTCTACAATGAAATTAATGCTACTGCCGATGGAAAGCCAGAACTATTTAGACAGCTTGAGGCTGTTAAAAATGATCTCGAAGCTTTTGAAGAAAAATTACCAAAAGATTGGAAAGAACACAAAGTCTTCCTTTTTGATTGGGTGAATTTGGAACCGTCTATTTCAGATAGAGATTTAAGACCACTTGTTTATTTAAGTAAAGAAACTGTCCCACTTCGCATAGTTTCTAGAGGTTTATCTGAAATTGCAGATAGTGCGTATAGGCTATTAATAAGAACATCCAAGGTATCTTCGCCATCTGCAATTAAAGCAATTGGAACAATTCCTCAAGGGGAAGAAAAAGATGTAATGCGTTTGATTTTAGAAGAATTAAGACAACATTCAAATTGGAGTGAAATACCATCAGGTTTTGCTGGTGCATTTTTACTAGCACAAGAATTAGAAGAAACTAGGGCTCAGTTCAAAGCCTTGATTTCAGAAGTTATGCCAAAACTTAAACCTTGGTTTAAAAGTCTTATTAAAGATGAAGTTTGGTTTAACAGCTAATTTATAAGTTATTAAAAGGAAGGAATTATGGGAACATCAACTTCAAGTAAAGGGCCAAATGGAAAGACTCCATTAGTGCCATCTTGGGCAAATGAGGGGGGAGGATCAATTGCATGTGGAATAGATAATACTCTAGGTGAATTTAGGGGGTATTTAGGGAAGGCAGCGAATAAACCATCGGGTCCAAGTGGTACAAACTTAAGAAAAGCGATTGGTCATTATGCTAAGAATGCAACAGGTGGAAAAAAGGTAGGTCCTCAACGCTACCAAAAACTTATTGCAACTGGTGGAGGTTTATTTGATTTATTCCAGAATATTCAAGCTGGAAATGACTATTTAAACCTGAAAATATCAGATCTAAATGGTAAACCTATTGATATTGTTATTGATCAAATTATAGAAAACCTTTTAGTTATTGATGGAGACTCTGAGCGAATCAGGGCAAGTTTAAATCAATCTTTAGCTGAATGTTTAGATGGGATAGATGAGTTTGATTTCAATCAAATTTCTAGTGATATGATTATTGATTTAATGCTGAATTACACAGAGCAGTATTTATTTCAACAAATTGTCTTAGATTCAAGAGCTGCTTTTGATAAAGCTGATACGCCTGAGAATGTTGCTAGTCTTGAGCAGGATCTACGTTCCTTAATAAATTCTTCAGTGGATAAGCATATGAGTAAGCAATTAAAGAATGGTGCGAATTCATTAACAAGAAAAGATATTGAAAATATACAAATGAAAGCCTTAGAAGATATTTGGGGTGAATGGGAGGACTATTTAAATGATTGAGCTTTATTTTGAAACTGATAGTGCCAAATTACCACCTTTGTCAGATCGATTATTACCTGTTTTGATGTTTGGGAAGTCTGCCGTTTCTGGCAAATACAATAGTATTGGTGGAGCAGCACTAATTGAATTTAGAAGACTTCAAGAGGAATCGGATGAAACAGCTTTTGATTTAATGATGCTTTCATTAGCAGTAACGGCTGCTGATACTTTTGTAGAGAGAGATAGTCGAGCAGAAGATGCATGGTGTCGCCAATTAAAGATAAACCTTCCAATGTTAAATCCAACTCTTTGGGATAAACAAAAACCGCTCTTAAAGGAAACATTGCATTTTTTAAGTGGAGACTTGTGGGATTTTGAATTTAGACAAAGTGACTTTCAAATCCCTGAAATGATGAAAGGTATGAAAGCACGAAAAATTTTCATAAATAAGCATGATTCTGTTTGCTTATTTTCAGGAGGTTTGGATAGTACAATTGGTGCGATAGATTTGCAGTTTCAAGGAAAAAAATCAGTTTTAGTCAGTCATGCTTACCCAAAAGATAGACAAAAGCAAGATGGTGTGTACCACAAGCTTCGACTTAGTAATGCTAGATTTCAAGTTGTAGCAAATCCTCGGAAAGTTAAAGAAATTCCAGCAGATGTTCAAATGAGAACGCGCAGTTTTAACTTTATTGCCTTTGGAGCTTTAATCGCTACTGCTTTGAGTAAAAACCATCATTCAAATAAGATAATACCGCTTTACATTCCCGAGAATGGCCTCATTTCTATTAACCCTCCACTTACTCCTAGGCGAATAGGTTCATTAAGTACGCGAACAACACATCCATACTTTCTAAAAAAATTAAATGAACTATTTTCAAGTATAGATTTACCAGTAGAGTTATTAAATCCTTATCAGTTCAAGACCAAAGGAGAAATGATGCTCGAATGTAAAGATCAAAAGTTATTGAAAAAGGTTGCTACTGATACAGTATCCTGTGGGAAATGGAAGAGGTCAGGAGTGCAATGTGGTAAGTGCTTACCGTGTTTGATTAGGCGTGCCTCATTTAATGCATCCCAATTTAAAGATTTAACTGATTATCAATATTCTGTTTTAAGTGATGTGATTAAACGAGATAAGCAGAGGGATGACCTAATGTCTATGGTTATGGCGATCAGCAAAATTAAAAATACTGGAAACACAAATTTGTGGGTAGCAAAATCTGGATTTTTGCCAATAGAGCCTAAGGAACGTCAGCAAATCATTGATACTGTTTTAAGAGGGTTTGCGGAAGTAGAGCAGTATCTAAAAAAAGAGAATTTAGGTGTAAACATTTAATGTTTCCGTTGATCGATTTTCATTGTCATTTGGACTTATACGAAAATCCACAAGCTGTGGTCTCAGCTTGTGGAGAGTCAAATTATATTTTGTCTGTTACAACTACACCAAAAGCTTGGTTTGGTACAAAGAAGCTTGCTGAAAATCATAAACGAATTCAGACAGCCCTTGGTCTTCATCCTCAAATAGCACATGAGCGTTATGACGAGTTAGATTTTTTTGATTTACTAATCAATGAAACAAAGTATATAGGTGAGATTGGTCTGGACGGCTCATCAGCACTGAAAGCTCATCAAAATATACAAAGTAAAGTTTTCCAACATATTTTGAAAACAGCTAATAGTTCTTCACCTAAAATATTAACTATACATAGTCTTAATGCTGTGGAAGCGACTTTAGATGGATTAGATACTTATTTTAATAATGGTATACCAATTTTACATTGGTATACAGGGAAACAGGATGGTTTAAAAAAAGCCATCGCTCAAGGATGCTGGTTTTCAGTTAACCAAAGGATGTTGTCTAGTGATAGAGGTCGGTTGCTTGTAAGTCATATACCAAAAGATAGAATATTAACTGAAACAGATGGACCTTTTGTTATGAATGGGAATAAGCCGCTACAGCCAGCATCGGTCATGCCTGTTATTAATAAGTTAAGTGATATTTGGGGAGAACCCAAGGAAAATGTTCAGAATCAAATTTTTGAAAACTTAAGAAGGCTTTTAAGTGCAGTGAATTAAAGTCTTGGTTAGTTGTGTTTTGATAAATATGAGGTATTACACATAAATTAGCAAAAACCTTATTTTTGAAATATTAAATATAACTAACAGAAGTTATGAACCGTACCGGGTTTGTCGGAGACTTTTTTATTTAAGTTAGGCCACCTGACCTAACGGATTAATCTTATCATAGTACATTGCTTCAAACTCAAAAGGCGATACATAACCCAGTGCACTGTGTACACGCTTTTTGTTGAACCAATCTACCCAATTTAATGTCGCAAGTTGTACATCCGCTAAACCTTGCCAATCTGCTTTTAAATATTCAATC
>CAACWC010000026.1_pt1 | contig 37027 bp, 30 predicted proteins | sample 2275511 | NCBI WGS metagenome assembly CAACWC01 (sample SAMEA5312443, study PRJEB27640) | indoor metagenome | biome: indoor environment; feature: controlled; material: polymer antistatic dissipative epoxy resin | place: Italy | collected 2014-05-27 | reverse complement strand
CCAAGACTTTCAACCAAAGAGCGGTGCTCTTTGGCACGTTTTGCTTGAGGGCGCCAAATTAAGAAGTAGAAGATTGCAATAAAAACAGCAATCATCAATAAGTTTGCGACCATACTTGGTTGTTGTGCAGCTTCACCCGCTGCGTGAGCTGTAGAAATAAAAAGGCTCATTTCAAATTCCTAAACTAAAAAAACGGTGACCAACGAATTGATCATAAATAGACTTGTTCTGCAATTTACCTTGTCTTTTTACCAAGCGCAAATGCTCACAACAATTAATCTTGGGGGCAAGGTGGAACTTCTAAACCACGACGTGCATAAAAATCTTCAACAAAGGCATCAAAGCGATCATTATCCAATGCATCACGAATGTCTTGAGTGAAACGTTGGTAGTAACGTAAGTTGTGAATAGTACCTAGCATTGAACCCAGCATCTCGCCACATTTTTCCAAATGGAATAAGTACGCGCGAGTAAAGTTGGTACAGGTATAACAGTCACAGTGTGGATCAAGCGGACTTTGATCATGACGGTATTTACTGTTACGGATACGCACTAAACCGTCGGTCACAAAATAATGTCCATTTCGGGCATTACGTGTAGGCATGACACAGTCAAACATATCGACGCCACGGCGGATGCCTTCCACGATGTCTTCAGGTTTACCCACGCCCATCAGGTAGCGCGGTTTGTCTGCCGGCATTTTTTCTGGAAGGTAATCCAGCACTTTGATCATTTCTTCTTTCGGTTCACCGACGGACAGACCACCAATGGCATAACCGTCAAAACCAACTTCAAGCAAGCCTTTTAAAGACTCATCACGTAAGTCTTCATACATACCGCCTTGAATAATGCCGAATAGCGCATTTTTATTTTCAAGCACATCATGGTGCTGAGTCTTACAACGCTTTGCCCAACGCAATGACAATTGTAGCGACTTTTGCGCTTCTTCATGCGTTGCAGGATAAGGCGTACATTCGTCAAAAATCATCACGATGTCTGAGTTCAATGTATGTTGGATGTCCATTGAGATTTCAGGAGACAAAAATACTTTAGAGCCATCAATTGGAGAGCGGAACGTTACGCCATCTTCTTTAATTTTACGCATCGCGCCCAAACTGAAGACTTGGAAGCCGCCTGAATCGGTTAGAATGGGCTTATCCCACTTCATGAATTTATGCAGACCGCCGTGCTCTTTAATCACTTCAAGGCCAGGGCGTAGGTAAAGATGGAAGGTGTTACCTAAAATAATTTGCGCTTTGATGTCTTCAATATCACGCGGGAGCATGCCTTTCACCGTACCATAAGTACCGACAGGCATGAACACAGGGGTTTCAACCACACCATGCTCTAAAGTTAAACGACCACGACGGGCGCGACCCGACTGACCTAATTTTTCAAACTTCATAAAATATCCTGAACAAGAGCAAAGCACTGCTCTGCTTGCAGTGCAAGAGCGAAAAAACAGTTCGCCGCTAAAAGGAGGCTATTTTCCTTGATTATGCAAATAAACACCAGTGTTGTAACACTTTTAACGCAAAGCTTTTCTGTACGAAATTGTGTGCGGTGACAACGGTTTTGATTTGAGTATGTTGGGGAGAGTGGGAGATGAATTGCCGTGGCATAGCAAGCGATAGCTGCCAGAAGTGAAGTAAATGTAGATATTAAAAAAGGCAATCAAAATGAGTGCCTTGGATGTGTTCTTTGTGTTAGCGCGATCTTTTTAGTTGAAATTGGGACGGTAATCAAAATTTTGCAGCGCAGCAGCGTCACGGAATGGACGCACAGCTTTTTTACCGACAGTCATGGTGTTTACAATGTTGTTGGGAAAGATTTGAATGTGGTTGTTAAACAGTTCGACATTGCGGTTAAAGATGCTGATCGCAGCACCGACATTTTCGTTTTGCTCATGAACTACTCGCAGCTAAAGCAACGAGTTTCTGAAAGCAACTTAAGCTGCAATCATCTCTTTTGACGTTTCATCGGCAATGCGAGAAAGAGTTTTAACACTCTTTTTCGTCTTACGACTACCTCCACGCCCACTAGAGGAAGACATTAAGCCTTTCTCCAACACCGTTCCAGTGTCTAAAATTAATTTTATTGCTCGGCTTTTTATCACTTTGGATGCGTTTTTATCCGCATTATCAGTGTGACCACAACTCACGCATTTAAACTTTTCTTGAGTTTTGCGATTGTCGGGATGAGTGTGACCGCATGAAGCACACTCCTGACTTGTGTAAGCTGCCTGAACCTTAAATACAGCTTTTCCTAAACGAATGGCTTTGTATTTAACATATGCCTCAAGCATATACCAACCAACATTTAGAATTGCTTTATTTAAACCTGCTTTTGCCTTTGCCTTGTTGGGGATAAATCGACCTAATTCATCCTTTTTAGGGTTTGGCTTTTTCGTCATTTTTTGAGTATTTAACTTCTCAAAAATGAATACTTTATTTCGCTCATTGCTTACTAGGCTATGGCTAGTCTTGTGATTGAAATCCTTTCGGATATTGGCTTTCTTAGCGTGATGGATCGCAATACGGTGCTTGGTTTTAGCTCTACGGTTTGACCCTTTTTGCTGTTTGGCTAACTTGCGCTGTAATCGTTTAATGTAGCGCTCAGCTTTGGTTAGATGGTTCTTTTGTTCCCTGGTAAAATCAAATTCTTGCGCTGGTGTACAAACAGGGATTGCCACGCCACGATCAATACCAACAACGTGCTTATTTAGTTCATTGGCATCAGTATCACTTAATAATGCTAATTGCTTTTCCAGGTACTTATCTTCATTGAATTTTTTGCCATCAAAATCCTCCATCTCAATTCCATCTTCATAGCAGAATGAAACAAAGTATTGACCACGCTCTTTACGGATATAAAGAGATTTTGGCTCATTAAAATCGGCATGTTTATTGAAGCTCAGATAGCCAATATTGTATTTACGACCACCAATTTGAAGTCGTGTTTTACCAAATTGATCTTTCTCGAAAGAGAACAGGTCACGAGTCAGGTAGATGCTACCTTTATCGGTTTTGGCTTTGCGCTTTGGTCGGCCACAAATCCCCTTGGTTGATTTTTTGAGGGTGTTGTACCAATTCACAGTCGAGTTCTTGAGAATGGTACTTGGACATTTATCAAGCCATGGGGTCAGTTCTTCTGACTTAAACTGAGCGTATTTCTGATCTTGAGTATCAAAATACTGCTTAAACGGTGTGAACTTACGAGCAAAACCTCGGAAATACTTATCCTCATCACATTTAGCATTCCAAGCAAATCTCGCACAGCCCATCCATTGGCTCAGAATTAACTTCTGTTCCTCCGTTGGGTATGCTCGAAATTTAATGCCTGAAATCATTACTAAGTGAAGTGTTCTTGCTATTTATATGCTGGAATTTTATACTATCTTTTATCTTAAGTAAATCTAGTATGTGATAAAAATGTATGAGTGGAGAACAGGTAGAAGCTGTATTTTTAAGAATTATGTTCATCTAGTATTTGTAACTAAATACCGTAGAGATGTGCTAACCCAAGAAATGTTAGATTCATTAAAAGAAATAATGAAGGAAACCTGCGAACAAATGGATTGTGAGTTGATGGAGTTTAATGGCGAGGATGACCATGTTCACATGATGGTTAATGTTCACCCTAAAATTGCTATCTCTAATCTAGCTGGAAAACTAAAAGGGAAAAGTTCTTATTTGCTACGAAAAAGCTTTTGGGACTCAATTAAAACAAAGCTATGGGGTAATCATTTTTGGTCGCCTAGTTACTGTGTAGTTTCGTGTGGTGGTGCAAGCCTTGAAACGGTTAAACAGTACATTGAAAACCAAAGACAACCACCATCTGAAATAGCAGTTAAACGCTCAAAAAACCTGAGTGCTAAAAGTGGCTTGACTCGCCCCTAAAGAAGCGAGAATGCGCCACTAAACTTGTTCAAATTTAAGGGTAATCGGTGCTTTCCATGGATGCAACCGATCCAAGATTTCTTGGGCAGTGTCCGCACTCCGAGCAATGCCCCAAAGCTTGTCGATATTATCAAACACGACCTGATTCTTTTTACGTCGAATATGAATAGAATGTTTGATCGTATCGAGAGGCATGTGAGGTTCTTATTTGGGTTGAAGTTGGTCAACTAACATGGCATCGCCATAACTAAAGAAGCGGTACTGGTTTGCAACTGCATGTTGATAAGCCATCAAAATATTATCACGATTTGATAGCGCTGAAACCAACATCAAGAGAGTCGATTCAGGCAGATGGAAGTTGGTGATAAGACGATCCACCACTTTGAACTCATAACCTGGGTAGATAAAAATTTGGGTATCTCCAGTCCAAGCTTTGAGTTCACCATCATGTGCCTGCGCTGCACTTTCAACCGCACGTGTCGCTGTTGTTCCGACAGAAATGACTTTATTACCACGCGCTTTGGTTTGACGAATCAGCTCCACTGAATGCTCAGGAACATCACACCATTCACTATGCATAATGTGATTGGCAATGTCATCGGTACGTACAGGCAGAAAGGTACCAGCACCCACGTGTAAAGTGACAAAAGTTTTCTGAATACCTTTGGCTTCAAGTTGATCCAACAGCTTTTGGTCGAAGTGTAAGCTTGCGGTAGGTGCAGCGACACTGGCTAACTTGGTTGGATCATTAAATATTGTTTGATAACGCTCGGTATCAATGGCTTCAGCTTCACGGTTGAAGTAGGGAGGGATCGGAAGTTGTCCGTATAAATCTAGCACCGTTAAAATTGGCTGAGAAAACTCCACAATAAATAAATTTTCATGACGACCTAGTACCGTGACTTTAACGGCATCTGGGCCAATAAAGAGCTCAGCGCCTGCTTTGGGTGTGTTACTAGCTTTGATGTGGCAGTGTGCAATAAATGCTTCTTGCATGCGTTCTACCAGAACCTCGACAGCTCCACCGCTGGCACGTTTGCCTTTGAGGCGTGCTTTCATCACTTTGGTGTCATTTAAGACCAGTAAATCACCTGCATCGAGCAAATCTAAAATGTCGGTGAATTGAAAGTCATGATGCTGACCTTGAGCATCGAGGTGTAACAGTCGAGAAGCACTACGCGTGTCTAAAGGATAACGGGCAATGAGTTCATCGGGGAGGTCGAAATTAAAATCAGAAAGTTGCATGATGGGAAAGCAGCGTCAAAATAAGGGAGGTCAAAATTGCGCTTAGTATATGCGTTTTTGTTGAAAAACGCTGAAATTGCACAAATATAAAGCTAAAAAAACAAATGTGACTTAAAAATAGCCAATCACTATCAACTTGCGTTGACAAGTTTTTCAAAAAGTTTAATATACGTATCAACACCTTCCCGAGGTGGTGAAATTGGTAGACGCGGCGGACTCAAAATCCGCTGTCAGAGATGACGTGTCGGTTCGAGTCCGACCCTCGGGACCAAGATATTAAAAAACCCAAGCATATTCAGTCTTGGGTTTTTTATTGCCTGAAATTTAAGATTTGAATCAAATCGCCATAAAACATTACAGATGGCTTAAAGCAATTGAATGTTTGTTGCGGGTTTGCTTAATTATGTCCTCATATGATGGACTCACAATTTTGTTTTAATCCTTCTGATAAATAACGAGTTTTCAAAAAGAGAAAGTAGTCACAAGATAAAATTCTGAAATAATTAATTTTTTTGTTAAATGCCACGCTTGTATTGTTGTATTTTTATATTGTTTTAATGTTGAAAATTTGCTAATAAATACAAGTAAATAATAGGTTTGTGCCGAAAATCACAAAAGATGAGGCAGAAATGGGTATTCAATTGCTAGATATCGGGTCTGATACAGAACAGTTAAGTGCTTGTCACTTATCTTTATTGTTGGGCGTGAACAGTAATGACAATAAAATTAAGAGCTTTCTCAAATTTGCGCGAAAAATTTTAGGTGCACATGCCGCAATTCTAACGTTTAGCAATGAACCTTATAGTTGGTATGCGGGCAAACACGCATTCAATGCTTTTCAGTTACCCGCTGCAGCCAATTTTGCTACTCATTTTGAAGGGGAGATTGCGATTGATAGCCTGCATTGCCATTATCATCATCTTTCTCAGCAGGTGAGTGCTTTAGGGTTTAAACATCAGCGGATCATCGCATTGGATTTAAAGGTATCGGATAAATCTGTAGGGCAAGTGATTTTCTTTGATGAGCAGTTGGAGGCTTTTACGCAAGATGCTGTAGAAAATGTCTATGAACTGGCCTCTGGTTTTCTCAATTTGCTGCATTTGCGCATGGAAAATGCGGAGCTCAAAGAGTTGTATGAACAACAGGTGGCCATGAATGTCAGTAAAACCAAATTTTTCCAAATTATTGCACATGATTTAAGGGCGCCTTTTCATGGCTTAATTGGATTCTCAGAAGTGTTGGCTGAAGAGCGCAAAAGTTTGGATGAGTCTGGTGTGCAAAGCATTGCAGATTATCTGCATGATACAGCACAATCGACTTATAGCTTGTTAGAGAGTTTATTGAATTGGGCGATGGCAGAAGGCGGGCGCTTTGTTTATCACCCCATCCATTACAAGCTTAAGCAGTCCTCTCAAATTGTTTTTGATGTGTTGCATGCGTTGGCCATCAATAAAAATATTCAACTGATTGACCGTGTCCCCGATGATTTAAAAATTTTTGCAGATATCAATATGGTGACCTCGGTGATCCAAAACTTGGTCTCAAATGCGCTGAAATTTACCCATATGCATGGCGAAGGTGTTGTGACGATTGATGCCAAAAAACGTGATGATTTTATCGATATCTACATTCAAGATACGGGTCTAGGTATGACCTTGGGGCAAATTGAATCTTTGTTTGAACCGAAGTTGACCATTAGTTTTAAGGGGACAGCAGGGGAAAAAGGTACGGGGCTGGGTCTGGTGCTGTGTAAGCGTTTTGTTGACTTGAATAAAGGTGAAATTTCAGTCACATCCAAAGAAGGCGTCGGTTCAACTTTTATCGTTAGCCTGCCACGTTCGAACAGCGCACATCAAGCATTGTCACTCGCGACATCCCAGCAAGAATTTAGTGAATAATCATACTTTTCTTATAAAATAATTCGCCTAATCTCATGATCTGCTGTTATAAATAACCAAAACAATGCGAAAGAGTCGATCATGAATGCTGAGCAATTGCAAAAGACATTGCGCGCAAGTCAATATGCGGAACAAGTCCTATCTATACATCAGGTTTATCTTGAACAAGATTATGCAATTGATCAATTTTCTCAGCCATTGACCACCGAACAGATTTTCGATGTCGTTCAAAACAGCTTAAAAGAGATCAGTGATGAAAGCACATGGATGCGCACCATCCGAATTTTACGTGCGCGTTTAATGTTTCGCTGGATTTGGCAGGATGCCAATCAACTGATCGATGTGATGACGCTAACGCGGGAGCTATCTGATTTTGCTGATGCGGCCATTTGTGTGGCAAAAGCGTTTGCCTTAGCGCCATTGGTGGCTAAACATGGTCAACCTGTAGGCTATAACCATAAAATTCAAGATTTAATTGTGGTTGCAATGGGGAAGCTCGGTGCACAAGAGTTGAACCTGTCCAGTGATATCGACTTGATTTTTGCTTTTGATGAGCAAGGTGAAACTGATGGTCGTAAATGCATAGACGTACAACAGTTTTGCATTTTGTGGGGGCAGAAACTCATTTACTTGTTGGACCATATCACCGCTGATGGTTTTGTCTTCCGTGTGGATATGCGCTTGCGTCCTTGGGGTGATGGTTCTGCACTGGCGATTAGTCATGCGGCACTGGAGAAGTATTTAAGCCAGCATGGTCGCGAGTGGGAGCGCTATGCGTGGATTAAGGCGCGGATTGTGACAGGGGGCAAAGAGGGGGATGAGTTGTTGGTCATGACTCGTCCTTTCGTGTTCCGTAAGTATGTCGATTACACCGCTTTTGAAGCCATGCGCGAAATGAAAGCCATGATTGAGCGTGAAGTATTACGCCGCAATATCGAAGATGATATTAAGCTGGGTGCAGGCGGTATCCGTGAAGTCGAATTTATTGTACAGGTGTTTCAGCTAATTTATGGTGGGGCAAAGTTAGAATTACAAGACCGTCAATGTTTAGTGAGCTTACATCATTTGGGTGAAGTGGGTTTACTGGATGGTCAAGCGGTCGGTGAGTTGGAAGATGCCTACTTATTTCTGCGCCGTGTAGAACATGCCATTCAAGCCTTAAATGATCAACAAACCCAGTCTTTGCCAACGGAACCAGAGCTTAGACAAAGGATGATTGACACCTTGGGTTTTGTCAGTTGGGATGCATTTATTGAGTACTTAAACCAAAAGCGCGCCAAAGTTATTTACCAATTTGAGCATTTAATTAAAGAAAAAGAACATGACCCTTTCGTGGAAAGCTTTAGTCAGTTAGAAGCGCGTTTAAATGAGGTGTTGGATGCGAATGCAAAAAACCTCATTCATGAATTTTGGAATGGTCATGCGCTGAAAAAACTGCCTGCAAAAGCGGTGCAGCGTTTAAAAATGTTTTGGCCGCATTTGATTGAAGCGATTTTACAGTCAGATAAGCCGCAAGCTGCGTTGCTACGCCTTATGCCTTTGGTCGAGTCTGTGATGCGGCGCACCGTATATTTGGTCATGTTGATTGAGAGTAAAGGGGCTTTACAGCGCTTGGTGAAAATGGCAACCGTAAGTCCATGGATTTGTGAAGAATTGACCCATTATCCAGTGCTATTGGATGAATTTTTGTCCATGGACTTTGAGCTGCCGCGCCGTCAAGATTTGGAAGATTCGTTGCGTCAACAGTTGCTTCGCATTGAGCTTGATGACGTTGAAGATTTGATGCGTGTGCTGCGTCTATTTAAAAAATCCAATGTTTTGGCAGTTGCGGCTAGTGATGTCTTGGCTGAAAGTCCGTTGATGAAAGTATCCGATGCTTTGACCGATATTGCAGAAGTTTCGGTCAGTACAACTTTAAATTTAGCTTACCAAATGACGGCGAAGAAACATGGTTATCCGCTCGATGTTGAAGGACAGCGCTGTTCGATCGATCATTTGGCATTTGCTGTGGTGGGGTATGGCAAAGTTGGTGGGATTGAGCTTGGCTATGGCTCGGACTTAGATCTGGTCTTTATTCATTATATGGATGAGCAAGCCGATACCGATGGGCTGAAGTCGATTAGTGGATTCGAGTTTGCAATGCGTGTTGCGCAGAAATTTATGTCGTTGATGACCACGCAGACCCTCGATGGTCGGGTCTATGAAATCGATACACGCTTACGTCCATCGGGTGAAGCAGGGGTATTGGTTACCAGTTTAAAAGCCTTTGAACAGTATCAGTTGAAAAATGCATGGGTCTGGGAGCATCAAGCATTGGTACGTGCTCGTTCGATTGCGGGTGAGCCAAGTTTGCGTGATAAGTTTGAAGCATTGCGCTGTCGGATTTTGACGCAGCCACGTGATGAAGAAAATGTACGCGCAGAAGTGCTGAAGATGCGTCAAAAAATGAAAGACCATTTGGGTTCTTCTAAAGAACAACAAAAAGATGGAATTTTTCATTTAAAACAAGACGCAGGTGGTATCGTCGATATCGAATTTATGGCACAGTATGCTGTGTTGGCATGGAGCGGATCTCATCCAGATCTTGCCCATTATTCCGACAATGTACGAATCCTTGAAGACGCCGCAAAAGCCAGTTGCTTATCCAGTGACGATGCGACTGCATTGATTCAAGCTTATCTCAGTGAACGAGCCGAGAGCCACCGTTTAGCCCTTGCGAATCAATCCATGCAAGTAAATGCTGCGGACTGGCGCGATACCCGAGTGATCGTTTGCAAATTATGGCAAAGATTAATTGATCCAAGCTCAATCGTGAGCATTGGGTAACATGACTGTGTATATAAATTTGGAGTGTGTGTCATGAATTTGGCTGATCGTGATGGTTTTATTTGGCAAGATGGACAATTGGTTGACTGGCGTGAGGCAAAAACTCACGTATTAACACATACCTTGCACTACAGCATGGGTGTGTTTGAAGGTGTCCGTGCCTATGAAACACCGAATGGCACGGCTATTTTCCGTCTAAAAGAACACACTAAGCGTTTATTGAACTCTGCAAAAATTTATCAAATGAAAGTCCCGTTTGATCAAGCAACACTAGAGCAAGCTCAAATTGATGTGGTTCGTGAAAATAAATTAGCGTCTTGCTACTTGCGTCCAATTATTTTTATTGGTTCGGAAAAATTAGGTATTGCTGCAACAGACAATACAATTCATGCGGTGGTTGCTGCGTGGAGCTGGGGTGCGTACCTTGGTGACGAAGCAATGGCGAAAGGTATTCGTGTGAAAACTTCATCATTTACCCATCACCATCCAAACGTGACGATGTGTAAAGCAAAAGCGTCAGGTAATTACACTTTGTCGATTTTGGCTCACCAAGAAGTAGCGCATTCAGGTTATGACGAAGCAATGCTGCTCGACCCTCAAGGTTATGTATGTCAAGGTTCTGGCGAAAACGTATTCTTGGTGAAAGATGGTGTTTTACATACGCCAGATATCGCAGGTGGTGCACTGGATGGTATTACGCGTCAAACTATTATTACCATCGCAAAAGACTTGGGCTATGATGTGGTTGAGCGTCGTATTACACGTGATGAATTCTACATTGCAGATGAAGCATTCTTTACAGGTACAGCTGCTGAAGTGACGCCTATTCGTGAATATGATGACCGTGAAATTGGTTCAGGTGCGCGTGGTCCGATCACTGAAAAAATTCAAACCACATTCTTTAATGCGGTTAAGGGTAAAGACCCGAAATACGCACACTGGTTAACTTATGTAAAATAAGTGATTCGGTGAAAAAAAAGGCTCTTCGGAGCCCTTTTTTGTTGGTCTTCAGTTTAGTCATCGATACCGAAAATATCTCGAGTGTAGAGTTTATTTTGGACGTCATTTAGTTCTGATGTTTGACGATTGCTAATAATTAAGTCAGCGACTTGCTTAAATTTTTTGAGATCGCGAATAACTTTACTATTGGCAAATTTTTTTTCTGAAATATTTGGCTCGTAAATAATCACCTTGATGCCTTGCGCCTTAATTCGGCGCATAATTCCTAAAATTGCGGATGAGCGGAAATTATCAGATCCTGATTTCATGACCAAACGGTAGATACCAACCACTTTGGGATTTTTATGAATAATCGTTTCAGCAATGAAATCCTTACGGGTTCTATTTGCATCTACAACCGCTTGAATTAAGTTACTTGGGACTTGTTCATAATTTGCTAAAAGTTGTTTAGTGTCTTTAGGGAGGCAATATCCACCATAGCCAAAAGAGGGATTGTTGTAAAACTTTCCAATACGTGGATCAAGACACACGCCATCAATAATTTGACGAGTATCTAAATCAAAAACTTGAGCATAGGTGTCAAGTTCATTGAAATAAGCAACACGCATGGCGAGATAAGTATTGGCAAATAATTTGATAGCCTCTGCTTCAGTCGAATGAGTAAATAGTACAGGGCAGTCTTTTTTAATAGCACTATTAAGAAAGAGTTGTGCCAATGTTTCAGCACGTTCCGATTGCTCTCCTATAATAATTCGAGAAGGATAAAGATTATCCTGAAGTGCTTTGCCCTCACGTAAGAATTCAGGTGAAAAAATAATATTGTTTGTGTTAAATCGCTGTCGCATTCTTTGTGTAAAGCCGACAGGCACTGTTGATTTAATGATTATGGTCGCAAGCGGGTTGGTGTGTTGGATGTCGTGAATGACTTGCTCCACACTTGAAGTATCAAATTGATTGGTAATGGTGTCGTAATTGGTGGGCGTTGCAATTAGAATAACCTCAGCATTGATGTAACTGTCTATTTTATTTGATGTTACTTTAAAATGAAGCTTGTCATTTTCTAGGAATAATGAGATGTCTTTATCTTGAATTGGGGAGATTCTTTGATTTAACTGATGAATACGATTTTCATCGAGATCAAATGCAGTGACACAGTGCTGCTGCGCTAAAATCAAAGCATTAGAGAGTCCAACATAGCCTAAACCGACCACTGTAATTTTCATTCTGTTGATTCTGAATTATTTTTTATTACGGTGCAGGAACAAGATGTCATGTAAATGAACAATACATTTCAGTTTAATTACCGTGTAATTACTTGGGATTTTATGGCTCTAATCTTTAATCAAACCGAGACTATGTTATGATGCAAAATACTATGTAGATCGGTAGTTTCAAGCATGTCTTTACATGAAAATGATGACGTTTTAAATACGACAGAGCAACAAAATCAGAATATTGTGCTGTGTATGAAGTGGGGAACCAAATATGGTTCGGACTACGTTAATCGTTTGTATAACATGGTAAAACGCCATACTACTATTGACTTTAAAATGGTGTGTTTAACTGACCGTACCGATGGTATTGATCCTGCTGTACAGTGTTTTCCTATTCCTCCATTAGCACTTCCAGAGGGGAGTCCTGAACGCGGCTGGAATAAATTGTCTACGTTTGAGCCAGATCTTTATGGTTTACAAGGCAATGCGCTCTTTTTAGATTTGGATGTCGTGATTGTTGATAACATCGATAGTTTCTTTACCCATTCTGGGGATTTTCTGATTATTCACGACTGGAAGCGTCCTTGGCGTATTACGGGGAATAGTTCAGTTTACCGTTTTAAGTTGGGTGCTTTTCCTGGATTGATGCCATATTTTCGTGAGCATTTTGATGAAATTCGTCAAAAGTTCCGCAATGAGCAAGCTTATTTGTCTTGGTATGTCGATCAAGAGAAAAAGCTCTCTTACTGGCCTGACAGTTGGTGTAAAAGTTATAAGTATCATTGCTTGCAAAAAATACCTTTGGCGTACTTTAAAGCACCAGTAAAACCCGAAGGTGCAAAAATTATTGTTTTCCATGGGGAAATTAACCCACCTGATGCAGTAAATGGTGGTGGTGGTAAGTGGTATCGTTATGTATTGCCATCAGATTGGATTAAAGAGGCTTGGCATTAAAAACCCAATGTTGGTTTACTTTTGATTAGAAAATTATGAAAAAACTAGATTTTGTTATTGCCTGGGTTGATGGAAGTGATGAAAGTCATCGATTGAAACGTCAGAAATTTCAGCCTGAAAATGTTGTAAAAGGTGCCGCGGAAGACACTCGATTTGCCCATAATGATGAAATCTATTTTTCGATTGCTTCAATTCTGAAATATGTTCCGTATTGTGGAACGATTTACATTATAACTGATCACCAACAGCCGAGTTTTGTTGGGGAGTTTGAAGCGCAGGGGCTATGTCGCTCTGGTCAAATTCAAGTGGTTGATCATCAAAAAATATTTAGAAATTACCAACAGTATTTACCTACTTTCAATTCACTTACAATTGAAACGATGCTTTGGAATATTCCAAATTTATCGCAATATTTCATTTATTTAAATGACGATTTTTTCTTTAATGCACCTTCTAAAATCAGTGATTTCTTGGTCGATGATTATATTAAGATTTATGGGCACTGGTCTAATAATTTATTAGTTAAAACTAAATTTAATATACGTAAAGGGTTGAATAAATATTTTGCTAAACCCTTAGCGCCTAAATATACGGTTGCTCAGATGTTGAGTGCGGAGTTGTGTGGGATGAGCCGCTATTTTGAAATTCATCATCGACCACATGTTTTAGATAAAATATTATTTCAAAAATACTTTGAAGCCCATCCATCTGTTTTAGAAAAGCAAATTTCCTATCGTTTTCGTAGTGCCTTACAGTTTTTACCTGTAGGGCTCAATAATCATTTAAAAATTAAGTACAAACAAGCTGAGCTTTTTAATGATATCGAAATTGCATATTTGAAAAATGAAACATCAATTGAATTATTTTTAAAAAATTTGAATAATTCTAATGTTAAATTTGGTTGTATCCAAAGTTTAGATCAATTTGAAGAGAAACAATTTCAAAAAATATCATCAGCTTTGAATTTGAAATTTAAAGACTATTTACCTAAATCTATTGCTTTTAAGAGTCCATCATGAAAGTTGTTACTTATTTGATTAATTTGGATGGCAGTCAAGAACGACTTGAGCGAGCAACGCAGCAGCTGAACCAAGTCAATTGGCCCTTTGAGCGCTTTTCTGCAGTCGATGGTCGTGGTAAAGATTTAACTGAATTTGCAAACTACGATGATCAAGGGGCGAACGACGTACTCGGTCGCAGATTGATGAATTCGGAATTGGGCTGCTATTTAAGTCATTATGGCTGTGCGGAGCAATTTTTAAGTACGGATGCTGATTATTTGGTGGTACTTGAAGATGATATGAAAATCAACCAAGACTTCAAAGACAAACTTGATGGTGTGATTGAGTATCTCGATCAGCATAAAGAGCTGGATTGGTATCTGATTAATATTGCAGCCAAAAAGAAAAAACTGAGCAAAGATATTACGAATATTGATGGCATGAGTTTATGGCACGCTTTTTATTTCCCTATTCGTGGTCTCGGTTTAGTTTGGTCGCGCAAAGGTGCAGAAGCATTTATACAAGCAGGAAAATCAATGACCATGCCTGTTGATATTTTCTTTCAAACTTGGCTCAGTAAAAATGGGAAAGGTTTAGGGCTATGGCCTGCATTGGTCAAACCAGCGGGTCTGGACAGTGATATTTTGGGGACTGTAGCTGCACAAGGAATTCCTCGTAAAGAAAGAGAAGGTCGAAGTTTTTCTTATGGGATTAAAAAACAAAAACGAATATGGCGTGACAAATTTTATGCGGTGAAGCATAAGTATTTGTAATTGTCCTAAGGTGTTTCGATACAAGGCTAAATGATCGACTAAAATGAAAATTTTTAAAAAGTTATTTTATATTTTAAAGTTTTATACACTGCTTAATTTAAAACAACGAAATAAATGTGATGCCATAGATAACTATGCAGATCAGATTGTTTTACAGGCTAAGCTAGAGAATCAAGGCATTCAATTACCTAAAAAGATATGGATCTATTGGGAAGGGAGCATGCCTACTTTGGTTCGGCATTGTATTGATCATATTCAGAAATTACATCCTGACTATACTGTGAATCTGTTAAATCCAAATAATGTCGCGGATTTTATTAGTTTTGATTTAACCTCGCCTATTTTGCAGAAAGCAACGTCCCAGCAACGCGCAGACTTAATCCGTTTTGACTTGATTTACCATTATGGTGGGATTTGGTTAGATGCAAGTATTATTGTTTATAAAAAATTAGATTGGATTGAAAAACTCATCCAGCAAACAAAAACGCAAGGCTTTGCCTATTATCGGAAAAAAAATACGACACTGGCTGATTTTCCCGTGATTGAAAATTGGTTACTGGCGAGTGTAGAAAAGAATCCATTCTATCAATTATGGTTTGATGAACTTTTTAAGGCGATTGATATCGGACCAAAGCAATATATTCAACATATCCAAGCCAACTATGATAATTCTCAAGATTATTTTCAGCGTATTGGTCGGTTAGAATACCTCGTAGCTTACGTTGCGTGTCAGAAAGTGATGCGCGATGTAGCACCGAGTATGGTATTAATCAATTGCGATAAAAATGCATTTTTCTACCAAGTTAAAAATAAATGGGTTAAAGAAAAGACCCTGATTGATTTGGCTATTCATGAGTTACCAGATGAGTATCCGAATCTCATAAAACTTGCAGGGAAAGAGCGTCAGATATTGGATAAGCATTTTGCGCGAGGGCAATATTTCAAGCACTCACTTTTGGATTTTTAATCAGCACTCGAAAAAATAGCCTTGAATCGGGTGTATTTTATTGGAATTTAAATAAGTCCTTTGCATTTACTTTTGGAAATGCTTCCACAGCACTATGTTCAGAAAGGTTATATACGGCAATTCCTTGAGCCTTAAAAAACTGTGCCGCTAAGTCGAAAGCTGGTAATGTGAAATCTAATGATCTGTCTAAAAGCGTTGGTTGTTTATTTTCAGCACTCTCATAGAAACGGGGCTGGGAAAAATTATTCATGTCTAACCCAGCTAAGTAAATCTCTTGATAGCGGAGTGAGTGAATAATCTGTAGCGCAACGTAGGCTACAGTAAAATAATCAAAGATCGCGGTATATATTTGAGTTGAAAAACCCAATTGATTGTTGGTATAGAAATAACTTTTTTGCATGTCGACCGCTTTTTTAGGCTGTAAGATTGGTTCAATTTCACCGCGAGTAATAGGTTCTACGACTCTAATGTTACATTGGATATCCTGAAATAAAACTTTTCTTAAAATCTGGTCTAAACAACGTGGTGTAGTGTAAAACGTACAATTGCTATTGAGGACTTTCAACACCAAATCAAAACGGCTCTCAACGAAATTATGGTCAATAATGACATAATGCTTAAACGCAACATTAGGCATCGAAATTGCGCCATTTAATCCAATATAATCTATGTCGGAGCGGGTAAAAGCTTCGGGAGGGATCCGTTGTACTGATGGCCCAGTTGCAATCATCATGCATGGCTTATTTTCTGTACAAATAGCTTGCGTATTATCGACGACCAACTTCTGTTTGAAAAAAAGTTTTTGTAAGCCATTTTCAGTATCACGTTCAACCTGATAATACGGCCAAAAACGGCGATTATGTTTGTATTGATTTGAATGACTTAATTTATAAACGACTTTATAAATATTTCTAAAACACAAGTTTGAAAAAAATAATTGTAAGGTCTGTAGCTTTTTAGGAATCATAAATAAGTCATTAAGGTTGAACGTTTGAAAAAATAGGCTAAGTTGTGACTAAAGCAGTCACTTTAAGCTTTAGTCATCTAGTCTAAATTTGTTGCTACTGAGTTTAGACTTTAATTTATTGAGCTTTTGAGTGAACCAAGATTCTTTCTGCCCTGGGCGTGTAATTTTATTGCCGTGATAGTTGGCTTGAGTTGCTTTGGTAAAAGCACCAAAAGGTTCAATCATATATTGTTCTGATTTGTATCCAGCAGCTAGCGCTTCGTCATAATATTGATCAAAAAGTGCTATTAGATCTGCCCTAGGGTGAGGCATTATTTCACCATCAAACCAGTGCTTTCGGCCTGTTGCCTCAAGACGAGGTAATGAATACTTATGACTGAACTGCGTGCCCATATCTGAGTAATGTAGAATTTTGATTTGTTCAATCGACATTCCCTCGCCATCAATATTATTGTAAGAATCTTGATAAGGTTGTACGAGATTTGGTTTTTCTTTTAGAAGGCGCATTAAATTCTTATGTGCATCTGGATTGGCTTGAATGTCTTTCAATGCTGGAAGATATTGTTTGGCTTTTTCACAATCCCATACACAAGTACATAGACGTGCTGAGCTTTTGCCGCCCTTAGCGATAACAATGGCATCGTCTTGCATTGGATGAGACCAAAGTTCTGCAATATCACAAAGTACAATGACGTCGGCATCCATGTAAATTGCGCGGCCTTCGAAGTTACACGATTCAGGAATGGCCCAACGTAAACCAGAAAAAGGAGTAGCCCATTTTTCAGTACGCCATCCCTCACCAGTCTCCTGGTTGGTATACCAAGGACTGTTTGTGTCATGACTCAGTTGCATCCAAGTAATATTCACAGGATGCGAAGTGTGCTTACGAAGACTATATTCAAGAACCATCATTTGTTCTAAGTCACAATTATTGGGATCACAACCTACAAATACTTGAATTGTTTGAGTCATCTTACACACCGTTTTATATAATTAGATTTTAATACAAAGTCATCGCTATAACTATAATAGGATTATAAGTGCTAAAAGCTAGTTCTGCGTAGTAGTTTTTTGCAAATAGTGTCTTGCTGAATGCGGTGCCGCTAGAGATATATGATGTGATTGGTCGCTTTAAATTGATGAGTTTGGTGGGTTCAACTAATATATGGATATGAGTTAGAGCTCTTCCTTAGATTGAGTTTGGTCATCATTGTATTTTATGATTTTGGCGGATTATTTTGAGTGAGAATAGAAATACTTTCTCTGTGATGTCCACATTTATACGTTAAATTTTAAGTGTAAGTGTTAGATGATTTATAGATTTAAGTATTTGTAATTAAATATAAAATAACCTTGAGTGTTTCTTCAGGTTTTACAGGATCGGTAATGTTAACAGTTTTTGGTTTCCATACGGACGATAAGTTATATACAAAGCATGCGGATATTTTAAAATGCTCGGCAAATAAATTTGGTATAGATGTGCATTTTCAAAGCTTTTCCAAAGATGATTGGCAAAAAATTATAGCTTTTAAGCCATGTTATATCGCAAAAGTTCGACATGAGCTACAAGGGCCGATTTTGTATATTGATGCCGATGCGATCATTCTTGAAGATATTCGACCTTATTTTGAATCAATCACAGAAGATATTGCTGTGCACTATATTCATAATAATCGTTTAATTAGTGCCACGCTGTTTATCAACGATACTCCAAATGCGCGTTTATTGGTTGATGAATGGGAAAAAAGACAGCTGGCTGAGCCTGGCCGTTGGGATCAGGTTGTATTGCAGGAATTACTGGATGCATGGGTCGAAGAAAAACGCGTTACACTCAAAAAGCTACCGCCCGAGTATAACTTTATTTTTGACACATCACGTAAAGCATACGGTGATACAGTTGAACCGATTATCGAGCAATTACAGGCGAGTAGAGACATGCGTTGGGTGCAAAAATATCAGCGTAGAAACGCGTTCTACCGTTGGTTTATGCGTTCAACCACATTAGCAAAAAGCACACGAAAAATTTTGACGCGCCACGCGGTTGTTAACGCACGGGCAAAGCAATTGGGAATTGATATACAGCTTGAACTTCAAGACCTCATGTAAATGGTGTTTAGGGGTGCTGTAGAGGGAGTTGGATCTGCTGGTAGGGAGCCTTTTTTAAAATATACCTGATCCAGTTGCCAAAGCTGTATTTCTCACGAATTTGTGTATCTACAGCGACATAAGGACTGTCTAAAAAGTCTTTCAATGTATCTAAATTTTTACCATCCCAAATCAGAATGTTATTGGGATGGTAAAAATCATAATTGCGTATTTGCGCATTGTTTGTGATTAATTTTTTTTGATAATACAGTGCTTCAAAGGTGCGGAAAGATAATCCTTTATGCACTGGATTGACTACATCTACCAATATATCTGCTTGATTAATATGTTGAAGGTTATCCTCATAGTCAATATTTTGGTTGATAAATTTTATTTCTTGAGTGTGATATTGCGTTTGCGCATCTGCTTGATCACCATGGCGAAATTTAATATTGAAATCTAAAGTAATACCATGCTCAATAAGCGCTTGTGCACAATGATCAATCGGTTGAGAGCGGTCATCAAAATGTAGACCTACAAAGTAGGCAACAGTACCTGTGTGTAACTTGGGTTTTGGAGAGTACATGTCAAAATAGAAATTGGTACAGCCTTGAAACTTGTAGCTACTGTAGTCTGGATTTGATAAATCTTCTGGGTCAAATACAAAAAAATGGTCAAATAAATCAACGGATGATAATGTTTTAGGAAAGCGTTCTATGCCATTCCATTGATAGCCAATAAAATGGTGATTTGAACATGCTTTTAATATTTTTAAATGTTGATTATCAATTAAGTCTGGACGTATGACGAGTACATAATCAAAGGTATTATTCTGTAAAGCCTTGGAAATTTCTTCGGCAATGATTCGCTGTTTGATGGTATCTTTTGCTTTATCTTTATATGAAAAATCAGCCAAGAATAATTTTCGGAAAAGTGTGTAGATATTTATCCATCGTGGCAGTTTAATTTTTTGAATATTTTCAGGTGAGCTATTAATGAATTTGACTTCAAAGTTATGGAATTCTAAATTTTTCTGAATAGCAGTCGCAAAATTACTATGGCTGGGCATCACTAAGATTATTTTGTAGGTCATGATGTCTGTCTCATACGGATTTCAATCTATTTATACGACGGCTAAGGGGACAAAGCTTCCTAAAAGAAATTTATATTTTTGGATATCTCTCTAGGCTGTATACCATATTTAGCTGCGATTCTGACTGTATGGTCATGTGTGTGTATTTTTGTGATCAGTTTATGTTTAATAAGCATATTCAATCATTATTAGACAACTGGAGATTTAATTAGACCAATATCTACAGGTAAATTAAAGGTTTTTTGGCTTCCGAATACATGTTTTTGTATGCTGAGCAAAAGCAATAGGCACCGCCTTGACGGTACTGTTGCTATACATAATTGCTAGCTTGACCATCAACAAAAAAGTGTATTTAGAGAGCAATATAATTACTCTGGCTTATCCGCATTTCCTTTCAAGACCATATAAATTAAGCCGACAAAAATGACAAAAGCACCCGCAAGGCTACTTACACAGAAAAAGACAATACGATCATAGGTTGTTAAATTAAATAATTGATTGTCTAAAATATAGCGCATGAAAAACCACTGTACGATTGCAAAAACAATTAGCACAATACCTCGACGACGGACTTCAGGACGCATAGCCATTTGGTTGCTCACAACTTATCTAAAACAGTGCGCTATTATGCCACTGCTGAGAATTGATCTCAAATGAATAAAAGTATTCTATTCAGGCCTTTAGCAAATAGCATAAATTATTGCTTTCGAATTGCTTGAGATTACGTGCTGGTTTGTGGAGCCTACATTGGTGGCTGTATCCGATAAGCATTGGTATTGCCATAACAATTTCTAAAACGTCTATAGGACCAAATATACTGTTCAGGTGCTTGGTTTATCATGTCTTGCATGGCAAGATTTAAACTGTCTACAGATAGCTGTAGATCTGTCGATAAAATATCTTGAGATAACTCAGTACAATACACATCAAAACTCGCTGCGTCAGTATTACGAATACAACTTAATCCAATCACATTGCATTGTGTTTTAGCCGCCATTTTAGAGACCAGTGTCGTGGACAAAGTATTCTGCTGGAAAAAATATGAATAAATACCGCCACTAGGTTTTGGCAGATGATCCGGTAAAATCACCGTCAGCCCACCTTGTTTTAAGTGTCTGAAGATACTGCGGATACCCGTTTCATCAGTGGGAACTAGTGTGGCATTAAACCTTTGACGTGCATCTAAAATATAGCGGTTCACCCCTTTAGTTTTATAGGGTTTGTACATAATCATTGGTTGCGTATAGACATTTAACCATGCATTTAACAGCTCCCAACAACCAAAATGCGGAATGACCACAATCACGCCTTTTTTATTGGCTAAAGCTTCTGTTAGAACAGATTCACCATGAATGTTTTTCAATAAATCTAGGCTGTATTGTGGTGGCATTCCCCAACATTTTAAAAATTCAATATAGGTCTGACATTGGCTTTGAATGCTGAGGTGAACACGTTTCTGGAGTGCTATTGGGTCGAGCTCAGGGTAGGCCAATTGCAGATTAATAGTGGTGATACGCTTAATTGAAGAGTCACTATAGTAAAGCAGGTGTGCAATTCCGCGTGCGATGTATTGTAAAAAAGACAATGGAAAAAGTGAGATGATTTTAAGTAGATAATAAATAGCCATATTTTGACTCAGAAATCTTTTTAAAAGATGAGATGAGAGAAAATTTTGCAAAGAGACTTAAAAATCTAAGATAGATAAAAATCAAAAAAAGATGAGCGTCTTAAGAACAAAATAAATGAATAAATGAATAAATGAATAAATGAATAAATCAATAGAGTGATTCAGTGCCAGAACTGCTGCAATAAAATATAGACTATCGTGAATCACTGTAAGGGGGATAAATCAAAAGTTCAAAGGAAATTTTGGAAAATTTGAAGCGAAAAATATCTATGGAATGGATGGTCTTGTCTTGAATGAAAAAACCCTGCACATGGCAGGGTTTCTTTAATCAAAATCTAAAGATTATTTGGTTTCTTCAGCTTTTGGTTTTTCACGTAAGCGAATACCTAAATCACGTAGTTGATTTGATTCAACTGGTGCAGGTGCTTGCGTTAATGGACATTCAGCAGTCTTGGTTTTCGGGAATGCAATCACATCACGAATAGAAGCACCACCTGTCATAAGCATGACTAAACGGTCTAGACCGAATGCTAAACCACCATGCGGAGGAGCACCGTAACGTAATGCGTTGAGTAAGAAGCTGAATTTCTCTTCGGCTTCTTCTTCACCAATACCTAAAGCTTCGAAGATTGCTTTTTGCATTTCTAGGTTATGAATACGTAGTGAACCACCACCAATTTCAGTACCGTTTAACACCATGTCATAAGCTACAGAAAGCGCAGCACCTGGGTTATTTTTCACATCTTCAACGCTTGATTTAGGCAGTGTGAATGGGTGGTGAACAGAAGTCCATTTGCCATCATCTGTTTCTTCAAACATTGGGAAGTCAACCACCCAAAGTGGAGCCCACTCGCAAGTCGACATTTTCAAGTCATGCCCAACTTTAATACGTAAAGCACCCATGGCATCGTTCACAACTTTAGCTTTGTCAGCACCAAAGAACACGATATCGCCATTTTCTGCGCCAACACGTTTCAATAGATCAAGCACGATTGGCTCGATGAATTTCACGATTGGAGACTGTAAGCCTTCGATGCCTTTTTCAAGCTCGTTTACTTTAATGTACGCTAAACCTTTTGCACCGTAGATGCCGACAAATTTCGTGTATTCATCAATTTGGCTACGTGGTAAAGAACCTGCACCCGGAACACGTAATGCAACGATACGACCTTTAGGATCTTTCGCTGGACCTGCGAATACTTTGAATTCAACTTCTTGCATCAAGTCTGCAACGTCAACCAATTTCAAAGGAATACGTAAGTCTGGTTTGTCCGATGCATAGTCACGCATAGCATCTGTATACGTCATGCGTGGGAATTTATCGAATTGAACATCAAGAAGTTCTTTGAACATCTTAACCGTCAACGTTTCCATTAAATCCATGATGTCATCGTCACTCATGAACGATGTTTCAACGTCGATTTGGGTGAATTCAGGCTGACGATCTGCACGTAAGTCTTCATCACGGAAACATTTTGCGATTTGGTAGTAACGATCGATACCACCCACCATCAACAATTGTTTGAATAATTGTGGTGATTGTGGAAGTGCGTAGAAGCTACCATTTGAAACACGGCTTGGCACTAAGTAGTCACGTGCACCTTCAGGCGTTGCACGGGTTAAAATCGGAGTTTCGACGTCTAAGAAACCATTGTCTTCGAAATAGTTACGAATGAGGTTGGTTAGTTTAGAACGGAAACGTAAACGATCTAACATTTCAGGACGACGGATGTCCAAGAAACGGTATTTCAAACGAATTTCTTCAGAAATATTAGTGTTGTCGTCATTCAATGGGAACGGCGGAGTTTCTGATGCAGCAAGAACTTCGATTTCTTTACCTAAAACTTCGATTTGACCGCTCACCATATTGGCATTTTCTGTGCCTGCATAGCGGCGACGTACACGACCTGTAATTTTTAATACGAATTCTGAACGTACTTTGTCTGCAGTTGCGAATGCTTCAGGAGTGTCTGGGTCAATAACCACTTGCACAAGACCATCACGGTCACGCATATCAAGGAAGATGACACCACCGTGGTCACGGCGACGGTGTACCCAACCGCAGAGGGTTACTGTTTCATCAATTTGAGTTTCGGTTAAAGAACCGCAGTAATGAGTTCGCATCATGGCGTTAAAAATCCAACTATATGGCTAAAGGTAGCGAATACGTAAACAGCGTACCGCCAGAAATAAAGGTAGGATTATGCCTCTTTGGGCATTGACTCTCAAGGTATAGCTTAAAAAAGGCATGAAATAGCATTTAAGCGTTGGTCTAAATTCAGCCTAAACGATAGTCTCGATCTAAAAATAAAAACAGAATGCAGCCAAAGATTAGAATTAGCAAAGCGACTTGGCTAAACTCATTTATACTTCGCCCCGTAAAATAATACAGGTCTGACTGCCACACTTGCGTGGGGATATAACGTGCATAGTCCCAAACACTGACTAAACCGCCCAAAAGGCTCAGTATGAACAGTCCAATTGCAAAGCGTTTTATTTTTAAACTCACTGGAAAATGTTGCTGATAGGTTTGGTAATAACGCCAACTCATCCACGCCAACAAGGGGAGGGCCAGTGCCGATGTGCCAATTTGTAAAATGCGGTGTAGCGGATAGTTGTGCCCTAACAAAGAGATCTTTTGGCTTAAAAATGCATGTCCAAATAAAGTTCGGTGATCAACATGGGTGAGTCCGTCCCATAACAGATGCGTAGCTGTACCCAGCAGGATCGCGAGAATAACGGCCACAGAAAATTTAAAAAAACGCAGCATACTGCTGAGCCTTAATTCATGCTGAATGCCTAAAAAACGATAAAAACAGGGCCGTAATAGCACGTACCACAAGACACAAAAACTGAGTCCAATCCAAAGATCAGGATGAATCAGTGAAGTCCAGTAGTGGGTAGTATTTGAATTGGCTTGTGTAAATAGTCGATAAAGATCAGGGGTCATACTGCCAATGGCAATGGCAGCAATGGGTAAACGGTCACCACTGAGTTTGGCGAAAGGGGGCGCGAGAACGGCATGTGAAATGGTAAAGGGCATTGATCTGTTGGCGTTGGCATCGACTTAGATTGATAGGGCAGTTTATCTTTTTTCTATGATTGGAATGTTTTTTATTGCAATGAATTTGAAATGTTATATTATAACAATATTCAAAAATTGTACGCTTGAGTGAGTTCCATGTCTTTCCATAAAAATTTGATAACGCTCTCTATTTTGGCGGTGGCCACACCTGCCGTTTTTGCAGATGACACAACAACACAACAACTTGAAACGTTGACCAGCCAAGCACATCCACTCGTTCAGACCGCTGCTGATTTTGCAGTCGCCGATCAGGTTATCGAGCAAAAAAGTTTAAAAGAACGCGCACCGACTATTGGGGATGCTTTGGCCGATGAGTTAGGCGTATATTCAAATCAATATGGTTCAGGTTCAAGCCGACCCGTGATTCGTGGTCAAGATGGCCCACGCGTGAAAGTCTTACAACATGCTTCAGAAACTGCTGATGTCTCGACTTTATCGCCAGACCATGCCGTGACTGTTGATCCGATTTTGGCGAAACAAGTTGAAATCATTCGTGGCCCTTCAACCCTATTGTATAGTGCAGGCACAGTGGGTGGTTTGGTTAATGTGACTGACCAAAAAATTCCAACTAGCATGCCTGAAAAGGGTATCGAAGGTACGGCAGGGTTACGTTACAACACGGGTAGCGACGAAAAATTGGCGAGTGCTGGGGCGACTGTTGCGTTGGGAAGTCAGTTTGCTCTACGGGTTGAGGGTTCAAAGCGTGAAGCAAATGACTATATTGCCCCGAACTACTACCATGAGCATGAGGGTGAACTCGAAAAAGAGCGCCGTGTTGGAAATACCTTTGCCAAAGGTGAAACTGTCAGTATAGGGGGTTCATGGATTGGTGAGCGTGGTTTTGCAGGTATCGCCTATACCAACCGTCAAAATCAGTACGGATTACCTGGGCACAGCCATGAATATGAAAGCTGTCATCCGCATGATGATCATTTGCACTGTGACGGAAGTGATAATCATGGACATACGGATGAACTTGATCACTCAGGACACGACCATGCGCATGACGAACATGAGACAGGGCCTTGGATTGACTTAAAGTCGGAGCGTTATGACTTCCGTACAGAAATTTTAAATCCGATTGCAGGATTTGAGAAGTTACGTGCCCATGCCAGTTATACCGACTATCAACATGATGAAATTGAAGGTGATAGTGTTGCAACTACCTTTAAAAGTAAAGGGTATGATGCGCGTCTAGAAATGGTGCATCAGCCGATTGCGGATTGGGAAGGTGTGGTTGGCGTACAGTACAATCAACAAAAATTAGATATCACGGGTGAAGAGTCTATTTTAGAACCGACCAAGACGCAAAAGTGGAGCGTATTTGGTTTAGAACATAAGCAATGGAATGACTTCCATTTTGAGTTAGGGGCACGTGTCGATCAGCAGACGATTGATATTGAGTCCAATCGAAAAGACTATGATGATTATGCCGTGTCCTATTCGGGTGCTGTGAATTGGATGTTTGCACCCAACTATAAACTGTCTTTGGTTGGGTCACATCAAGAACGTTTACCTTTGGCACAAGAGCTTTATGCCGATGGTAAGCATCTTGCAACCAATACCTACGAGCGCGGTAATGAAAATCTCGATGTCGAAAAGTCCAATAATCTAGAATTAGGTTTCCATTACGATACGGATAAAATTGATTATCACGTTCATGTTTACCACAACTGGTATGACAACTACATTTATGCTCAAACCGCAGACCGATACGAAAACTTCCGCCTAGTAGACTACACCCAAGACAAAGCGCGTTTTTATGGGACTGAAGCAGAAGCGTCTTATGCCATCAATGATGTATATAAAATGAGTGTCTTTGGTGATTATGTACGTGGCAAAATTGACAATGAAAATGCGCCACGGGTGCCTGCTGGCCGTTTAGGAACAAAAGTGAATGCTAACTTTAGTGACACGTGGTCAGGAACGGCAGAGTATTACCATGTGTTTGAGCAAGATCGAATTGCAAGCTATGAGACCGAAACCGAGGGTTATAACATGGTGAATTTGGGCTTGGCGTATAATGGTCAGTATATGCAGGGCAATGATTATCGCGTGTATTTCAAAGCCAATAACCTCCTAGATGAGACGGTTTATTCGCATACTTCTTTCTTATCGACCATTCCACAAGTGGGGCGTAACTTCACGGTTGGCTTGGACTTTAGTTTCTAAGGTGCTATTTCAAGCTTCAACCCAACCTTTTCCGTAGAGAGGAGGTGCTCCCTCTCCTTAAAGGAGAGGGTTAGGGAGAGGTTGCCAAAACATTGACAACAGAAATCCTCTTGAAAAATCAAACAATAAAACCTAGTCTGAGTATATTGGATTAGGTTTTTTGTTATGCGTATCTTTCGAAAATTACATCAAAAGCTCAACTGGACATCGACCCGTTATGTCGGTGTCGTGGTGGGTTTATTGGCTCTGACTTATTTAACCTCCGCAGTTTACCATAGCGTTAAACCACTACCTGATGGGCTGGACTATACTGGCAAGTTACGTCATGCCGATGTCAAATTTATTGCAGATCAAACCTATATCGATGCACAAGGCAAGCAGCAACAAGATCATTATATTTTCAACGCAGTGTTTAAACTGATTGAAGATGCACAAACCACGATTGTGTTGGATATGTTCTTGTTTAACGATGAAGTGGGAACATCTCAAGCATCACAACGGGCGTTGACTCGTCAGTTGACCGATGCGTTGATTGTCAAGCGAAGCTTACATCCGAATATTGAAATCAAAGTCATCACCGACCCGATTAACTCGGTATATGGTGGGCTATTACCTGAGCACTATCGTAAATTGCGTCAGGCAGGCGTGGATGTAATTGAAACCGATTTACGTCCGCTCCGCGCATCGAATCCCATTTGGTCTGGTTTTTGGTATATCTGTTGTCAAAACGCAGGCAATAATCCCGACGGCGGTTGGTTAAGAAACCCGTTTGGGGATGAAAAAATCACCCTACGTAGCTATCTCAACTTATTTAACTTTAAAGCCAATCACCGCAAAACATTGGTGGTCGATACCGTGGAAGGTTGGAAAACCTTGGTCACATCGGCGAATCCACATGATGGCAGTTCGCGACATTCCAATGTAGCGCTGTTGGTGACAGGCAATACCGCAATTGATGTGTTGAAAACAGAGCAAACTGTGGCACATATGTCTCAGGGCGATGTGCCGATGGTGATTTTGGGCGAAATTGCAGGAAACCCATCGCAGCCTCAGGTACAGGTGCTGACTGAAAAAGCAATCCTAGATGCAACACTCAACTTGTTGAATAGCGCAAAAACCAATGATCAGATTGATTTGGCGATGTTCTATTTGTCTGAGCGTCAAATTATCAATGCTTTAAAAGATGCGCAGAACCGCGGCGTTAAACTTCGGATTTTACTCGACCCCAATAAAGATGCATTTGGTCGTCAAAAGAATGGAATTCCCAACCGTCAAGTTGCGTCTGAGCTTAACGATGCTGGTATTACAGTGCGGTGGTGTAATACTCAAGGAGAGCAGTGTCATAGCAAAATGATTTTAAAACGCTATGCGCAAGAAGCAGAGCTTATTTTAGGTTCAGCGAATTTTACCGCACGGAATTTGAAGAATTATAACTTGGAGACCAATTTACGTGTGATCGGCCAGTCTAATGCAGCGGTGTTTACAGATACACAGCAATATTTTGATGGGGCATGGTCGAACTTAAATGGTCGTCAAATGAGTGTGGGCTATGAGCAATATAAAGATGAGTCAAAACTCAAATATGGGCTATACCGCTTTATGGAATGGAGTGGTTTGTCGACGTTTTAATTTTGAACTCCTTTTGTCATTTCTTACTGTTTCATGAAAAGCGGTACTTCCTCTATTGTGCAAGATGAAAAGTCCCTCTTTTTTTAAGAGGGATTTAGGGAGATTTAATTTTTAAGATTTTACTGTTCAGGATTTGGCGGGATGATTTGATCCAAATCTTTATCGGTCATGTTATCGAGTTCATGTAGATCAGTTTTGATTTTCCATTTTTCGGCATCTTCCACTGGGCTCGGTAGACGTGCTTCTAACCAGTCACAAATGACATCGGGTGGAAAGTCAGGGTGGTTACACTGAATGACCCATGCCAAGAATTGTTTGGCTTCACCATTCATATACGGCGGCGGTGATACAGGTAAAAACTGCGTCGGTAGGCGCTCATTTTTCGAAATATAGTTCAGTACATGTCCCAGCTCTTGTACCGTTTGCCATGCCAACGGGTGATCTACATCAATTTGAAACTTAAACCACCATGCACTTTTTCCATCTGTGCCATAAGCATCAATCAGATTTTTTTGAATACTGGGCACTTTTGCAAAATATTCATAGAGTCGATCAAAACTTAATTCAGCCACGATTGTTCATCCAATACATTTATAAACAAAGATTAAGTATAAACTGAAAACATATACGATTTTTTGCTTTTCAAAGAAATCCTGCTTCAAACCTTATAGCGGTGATAATGGGCAGTGATCTAAAATTGATAACTTGTACATTTTTTATCCATAAAATAGGTTTAAAATAATAAGATTCACCTCAGTGGAGGAAGATGATGAAATATTTAAAAATAATCTATGGAATAAGTTTACTCAGCTTATTTCCTTCACTGAGTTTTGCTCAACCAGCGACGCGTTATTATGGAAAACCGCTGACTTCGCAAACCCAGCGTTTCCCAACCTATGCTGGGCCGTATCAAGGTGCAATGCCTAGACCTACATCACCGCCTCAAATTGAGCCCCCTCATCACAGACCACTTCCGCACCATCCACCACATGGCGGATATCCGATGCGACCAGGTGTGAGTATTATTTACCGAGCCCCCAGCTATTCAACTTATAGTCAGGAAACCAATAGTTATGTCTATGGGGATGGCGACTCTAGTATCGAAAGCCGTGATTATGTATTGATTACCGATTGGCGACGTTTGGGATTGCCAGACCCACCTGAAGGTATGCACTGGATCTACGAAAATGGACGCTATGCTTTAGAGCCAGATTCAAAATAAATGAATCTTTGGCTGATACAAAAAACCCTCCGTTGTTTAGACGGAGGGTTTTTTAGTGGTCAATAAAGAATTAAGCGAGTTCATCATCTTGTGGGCGTGGTGTTTTCCCTTCAGCTAAAGGCTTGTCGGCATGTTTATCCCGAATTACTGAAGGATAATTCCACGATGCATAACGCACCACCAAAATTGCAATCGCCATAATTAAAATTGAACCCGTAATAATCACCAAATCCATATCCGCTTTGTGGTCATGCTGGATATCGGAAATTAAAAGTCGGGTGAGGGCGGTGATGGCGATATAAATTAAAAAGCGGACAGGCATGTGGTTGGTTTTAAAATAGATACCAACCATTGCGCCCAGTTCGAGGTAGATGAATAACAATAAAATATCATCAATCGAGGCATATTGTTTAATGGTCAGGATCTCATAAACGGTATGTCCTGCCGACCAAATCACCATACAGCCAATAATAAATAAAGCCACATAGTGAAAACTTTCTACTGCAGTATTGCCCAGTTTATCGAGGAGGGTTTCTATTTTCTCTATTTTAGGGTCACGGTTAGTCATGGCTGCCTCCTGATATGTTGATGGTGGTTTATTGCATCATAAGCAAATTTCATGCACATGACGTATAAAAGCAAAAATAAAGCTGAGCCATAAAAAAACGCCTGACGAAGCAGGCGTTTTTTTATTCAGTCTTTAAGCGGTTAAGCTTGGCTGGTGAAGTAGTCTTCAGAGAAGTTCATGATGACTTCTGCACCTGCTTTTACTTTTGCAATACGTAAGTCGATTTCAGGCAAAATACGTTGAGCGAAATAAGCTGCAAGTGCCAGTTTGTTTTGATAGAAGTCACCATCTTTGGCTTTTGCAGCATTGGCAATTCTTGCAAACATATAGGCAAAGCTGAGTAGGCCGACTGCATGTAAGTAATCTACTGCTGCTGCATTCGGGAACTCTGCACTTTCAGCAGCACGTTCAAGAACATACTTGGTCACTTCTTCCACTTCAGTTGCTGCATCGAGTGTTGCATCTTTAATGAAGTTTAGGTCTGCATCTAAGCTGTTAGCAAAGTCACGGATTTCAGTAATGTAGTCTGCGATGAAGGCACCACCACATTTAATGGTCTTACGACCGATTAAATCTTGAGACTGAACGCCGTTGGTGCCTTCATAGATTTGTGCAATACGTAAGTCACGTACACATTGCTCCATGCCCCATTCACGAATATAGCCATGACCACCGAAGACCATTTGTGAATCAATTACTGCGTTAAATGCAGTATCGGTTAAATACGCTTTTGCAATAGGAGTTAACAGTGCAACGCGGTCATTGGCTGCTTTCACAGCTTCAGGGTCGGTTGAGAACTTGGTGATATCCAGTTGCTGACCCACGTAAACTGCAAATGCGCGAGATGCTTCATTATTGGCACGTGCATTAAGCAACATACGACGCACATCACCATGAACTAAAATGCTGTCTGCAGGTTTAGCAGGCGATTGAACACCAGAAGCGCTACGACCTTGTAGACGGTCTGTTGCGTACTGTGCCGCATTTTGGTAAGCAAATTCAGATGCGCCTAAACCTTGAATACCCATCGACAAACGTTCGTAGTTCATCATCACGAACATAGCCGCAAGGCCTTCATTTTCTTTACCCACCAAGTAACCTTTGGCACCGTCAAAGTTCATTACACAAGTTGCAGACGCTTTGATCCCCATTTTGTGTTCAATTGAACCTGGACCTGCTGCATTACGCTCACCCACAGAACCATCTGCATTCACTAAGAATTTAGGTACGATGAATAATGAAATACCACGTGAACCCGCAGGTGCATCAGGAGTTTTTGCCAAAACTAAGTGAATGATGTTTTCAGCTAAGTCGTGGTCACCGCCAGTAATAAAGATTTTGGTCCCTGTAATGTTATAGGTGCCGTCTTCGTTACGTTCAGCTTTAGTTTTGATAATGCCTAAATCTGTACCTGCATGTGGCTCAGTTAAACACATGGTCCCAGACCATTCGCCTGAGTAAATTTTAGGTAAATAGGTTTCTTTTTGTTCTTGCGATGCATAGCTGTTTAGCGCCATGCCAGCACCGACAGAAAGAAGCGGGTAGAGCATGAATGATGGGTTAGTTGCGAACAGCATTTCATCTGCAAGAACTGTCAGCATTTTTGGCATGCCTTGACCGCCCCATTCTTCATCAGCCGCTAAGCAAATCCAGCCGCCTTCAGCATATTGCTTAAACGCTTCTTTAAAACCAGCAGGTGTAGTCACTGCACCGTTGCTAAAAGTTGCGCCTTCTTCATCACCTGTACGGTTTAAAGGCAGGGTTACGTTTTGCGCAAATTTAGCCATTTCCTCGAGGATCGCTTCAGCCGTCGCACTGTCTACATGAGCTAGATTTTCATTAGACTGCCAGAACTGATCTGCATTGAAAACGTCATTGAGGATAAATTTCATATCCGCAAGTGGGGCATTATAAATTGGCATGTTCGTTCACCTGTTTATTGTTTAAATCTCTGTAGACTTAGGACAGCTTAATTAACAACGGAGAGTGTTATCAGATGACCCAAGCGAAATAACGCTCTATTTATAAAGAAAAAGGACCGCCAAAGCTATGACTGTCCTTTTTCATTTCTGTACTCAAGAGTACAACTATTTCGAATATCGAATTAGTTATTAACTACTTAGAATGCAAAGTGCTCTGCATCTAATGCAAGTAACGGTTCTACGCCACCAGCAATCACGTCAACGTGTGAGCGAACACGTGGAAGGATCTTCTTGAAGTAGAAACGAGCTGTCGTGACTTTCGCATTATAGAAGTCAACGTCAGTTGTACCTGCAGCCAATGTTTCTTGTGCTACAAGTGCCATACGTGCCCATAGATAAGCAAGCGTTACATAACCAGAGAAGTAGAGGTAATCGACCGCAGCAGCACCCACTTCATCTGGGTTTTGCATTGCTTTCATACCAATTTGCATGGTTAAGTCGCCCCACTCTTTATTTAGAGCAGCAAGAGGTTCAACAAACTCTTTCATTGCAGCATTGTCTTTGTTTGCTTCAACAAATTTGTGAATAATCTTAGTGAAGTCTTTCAACATTGCACCTTGAGTACCCAAAACTTTACGACCTAACAAGTCAAGCGCTTGGATTTCAGTTGTCCCTTCGTATAAACACGCAATACGTGTATCACGAACGATTTGTTCCATGCCATGCTCTGAAATAAAGCCGTGACCACCAAATACTTGAACGCCGTGTTTTGCAGACTCAGAACCTGTTTCAGTCAAGAATGCTTTTGCAATTGGGGTAAGGAGTGACAAAATGTTGTCAGAAGATTTACGCTCTTCTTCTGTCGCACCTTGCTCAACCACGTCTGCATGTAGAGACAATAAGTAAACCAGAGCACGACCACCTTCTGCAAATGCTTTTTGAGTTAACAGCATGTTACGAACAGCAGGGTGAACAATAATTGGATCGGCTTCTTTTTCTGGTGCTTTAGGACCTGTTAAAGAACGCATTGCTAAACGGTCTTTCGCATAGGTTAATGCACCTTGGAATGCACCTTCAGATGCAGCAAGACCTTGAACAGCAGTACCAATACGTGCGGTGTTCATGAAAGTGAACATGCAGTTTAAGCCACGGTTTTCAGGGCCAATCAGGAAACCTTTTGCATTGTCAAAGTTGATCACGCAAGTTGAGTTCCCGTGGATCCCCATTTTGTGTTCGATAGAACCACAACGCACCGCGTTACGCTCACCCACAGTACCGTCTGCGTTTAAGTTAAACTTCGGCACGATGAATAAAGAAATACCTTTGGTGCCTTTAGGTGCGCCAGGAAGACGAGCAAGTACGATGTGAACAATGTTCTCAGCCATGTCATGTTCACCCGCTGAGATAAAGATTTTCTCACCAGTGATTGCATAGCTACCGTCAGCTTGTGGCTCAGCTTTAGTACGGATAATACCCAAGTCAGAACCTGCATGAGATTCTGTTAAGCACATCGTACCTGTCCAAACACCTGAAACAAGGTTTGGTAAGTAAGCATTTTTTTGTTCAGCTGAACCGTGATGTTCTAAAGTACGAACTGCACCGTGAGAAAGACCTGGGTACATACCCCATGCCCAGTTCGCAGTACCCACCATTTCTGAAATCACGTTACCCAAAGAAACAGGTAATGCTTGACCACCGTATTGCTCTTCAGCAGAAAGAGACGGGAAGCCTAGTTCGATATATTTTTGATACGCTTCTTTAAAGCCTGTTGGAGTTGTAACAACGCCATCATTCCAAGTACAACCTTCGCGGTCGCCACTTTGGTTGATTGGAGACAATTCGTTTTCACAGAAATCTGCAGCAGCTTCTAAATATTGGTCAACCAATTCACGGCTTACGGTTTCCTGAAATGCAGGCAATTTAAAATAGTGTTCTTCTGCATTCAATAGCTCATGCAGTACGAATTGCATATCACGTAAGGGCGCTTTGTATTGTGGCATATCGGTTTCCTCAATACTGGTTTAACCAGCTTATAATCCTAATAAACATAAAAACGTGTCTTCTTTGACACGGATTGGAATAACTTAATCGTGCAACATCTTCTAATTTGGTACAAGCGGTTCAGGTGCTTTTCTTGGTGACTGTAAAGTCAAATAAATATTATTCAAAATCGCTAAGTGCACTGAGTGTAAACAGTTTTGCTGCTTTTGGCATGACATAAATAGTCAAAAAGCGTAAAAAGTTATGTCCAATAAAAAAGGCGCAATTTGCGCCTTTTTTATCTATTTATGCTTTTTAGAGTGGTTTAAGCAGCCTTATTCGGTGCTGAAACAGGGGGGTTAGGCTGGAAGTGAACCATACATTTGCCATCTACTGTTTGTGTGCCGACTTTTAGCTGCACGGCTTTACCATCGGTTTGACCTTGGCAGGCTTTGGTTGCGGCTTGTTGGCGTGCTTGACGTTCAGCTAAACGTTGATCGTATTGCTGGGTTAACTCAGCACGTTTCGCATCGGTTAGTGGTTCGCCGCGTTGCATATGCATGCCACGGAATTCACCACGACCGGCTTGATCACCACGCATTGGGCGATGTTCACCACGTTTCATTTCATCACGGTTCGGTTTAAACGAAATCGCACATGTGCCTTCTAGTGTTTGCTCACCTGCTTTGACTTGGACTGCTGAACCCACCGCTTTGCCATCGCAGGCTTTTTTAATGTCTTGCATGACTTGTTTACGTTCAGTACGCATTTTTTCAAACTGTTCGCGTTGTTCAGGTGTCATGTGACGGTCTTTTTGATAATGACCATGCATATGTTGCGACTGCTCCATATCTTTCGATGCTTGGGTGGATTGACAGGCAGTCAACGCACCTACAGATAAAACGCTGGCAGTGGCTAAAGCAATTTTTGTCATCTTATTCATTCTACAACTCCCCCATACAAGAGCATGTGATTTTGGATGATTAAAGATTAAATCATAAAGATGTAGAAACAATGGAGAGTTTTTTGATGCAGTGTTCTATACAATAACAAGGCAAAAGAATGACCGAGAGACTGCTTTTGAAGATTCGCCGCGTACCGATTGCTTTACGCTTATTCCTCACTGTATTGCTGACCACTTTGGTGATTACCACGGTGAGTTTAGGTGTGCTGCATTGGACGATGCAAAAGAATTTTGCCAAATATGTGGCGGACGTGGAAATGCAAAAGCTCGATCATCTGATTGATAACTTGGCTGGCGTTTATAGTACCTATCATGACTGGGGCAATGCCATTCAAGCGCAAATTTTGCAGATTGAAGGACATGCCGCGCCAGATGATTATGACCGTCTCTCTCGTTGGTGGTTGCGCCGCCAGTACGATATTGCTCTGCAACAGCGTTATTTTAAAGAAAATACCAAAACCTTACTCAGTGATGTCTCTACCACTGAAGTCAAACATGAAAAACAGATTTTAACCGAACAAGAATTGCAAGCTTTGGAGGAAAACTTACCTTCGGAGTTTCAACCCTTCGAAGGTTTAAAGTTTCCACTCAGCGCCAATCAAAATGTGTTCCGCCCAGATCGTAAAAAAGAAGAGATTGAACAAGAGAGCAAACAAAACACAGGCAAAAAACAGTTTATTTCCACGCCTGACCGTTTGGGTCTGAGCTCGCGTTTGTCTTTATACGATACGCAGCGTCAGTTTGTGGTCGGTGAACCCTCGGATGATCAAGTTTCTTTCCGTCCTATTGTGGTGAATAACCAAGTGGTGGGGTATTTGGGGCTGAAACCAGTCCTTGATCAAGATGATGCATTGAGTATCAACTTCTTTAGTAACCAAAAACGTTATTTATTGCTGGTCTATGGTTTAACCGTTTTTGCTAGTTTAATTGCTGCGTTGTTGCTTGCGACTTATTTTAAGACACCGATTCAACGCTTGTTGAATGGTACGCGTGAATTAACAAAGGGTAATTTTCAGCATCAAGTTAAAGTGAATCGAAACGATGAGCTGGGTGATTTATCCAATGAACTGAACCAACTGGCTGTGATTTTAGATCAGCATGAAATTTCGCGTCGTCAGTGGGTGTCAGATACTTCGCACGAGTTGAAAACACCGCTGGCAGTGTTACAAGCGCAGATCGAAGCGATGCAAGACGGAATTCGAAAACCAACGCCTGAGCATTTTGAATCGATGTTACGCCAAGTCACCAGCTTGAAAAAACTCACACATGACTTGGCTGATTTGGCACAAGCGGAAGCACAGCAATTAAACTGTTACTTTGCAACCGTGAACCCGTGGGCGGTGATTGAGCAAGAAGTGGAAAACTTTAAGCCTAAATTTGAACAGGCCCATTTAAGCATTAGTGTCGAAGGTGAGGGCGCTGAGTTACAACTTGATATTGACCGTTTTAAGCAAATCATGGTCAATTTGTTGGGCAATAGCATTCGTTATACCGAAGCGGGTGGGCAGGTACGGGTTCATACGGAACAGTCTGCAACAGATTGGACGGTCTATGTCGATGACAGTCCATATGGTTTAACTGATGAGCAACTAGCAAGACTCGGTGAGCGTTTCTACCGAGTCGATGACTCGCGTACGCGTAGCACAGGTGGTACAGGTTTAGGTTTGGCTTTATCGGCTAAACTGGCTCAGGCTTTAGGCGGCGAATTGAATTTTGATCATTCGCCTTTGGGTGGTTTACGTTGCAAGTTAACGTTCCCAAAAAAATGAAACACAAAAGGAAGTATGTATGAAACATATTATGCTGGTTGAAGATGAAGTAGAACTTGCACAATTGGTCCGCGATTATCTTGAAGCAGCGGGCTTTGAAGTCAGTATGTTTCACGATGGTCAGGAAGCCTACGATAGCTTTACGCAGCGTAAACCGAGTCTGATGATTTTAGACTTGATGGTGCCGCGTATGGATGGCTTGACCAT
>CAACWC010000291.1_pt1 | contig 39770 bp, 33 predicted proteins | sample 2275511 | NCBI WGS metagenome assembly CAACWC01 (sample SAMEA5312443, study PRJEB27640) | indoor metagenome | biome: indoor environment; feature: controlled; material: polymer antistatic dissipative epoxy resin | place: Italy | collected 2014-05-27 | reverse complement strand
TTGCTTCTTTTTGTGCTGAAACAATACTTTCACGGTGTTTTTGTTCTTTGGAGATTTCACCTTTCGCCGTGGACGAAGACATTACTGTTCTTTGACCAGGTGCCATCCCTTCAGGTGTGATGGATTCAAGACGTCTTGCTTCAAGAATCTGATGTACAAAATCTTGAGTAAAGTCTTTTACCGTGTTGTTGTTTTCGTACAAGGTGTTATTGAGCTTTCTGCAGATCTCAAAATCACCAAGCGCCGTGACATTGGCAGATGAATTGTTGTCTGTCAGTAGCGTGTGTTTTTCCTCAATCTCATGAATGAAGTCTTCAATTTTTAAAGTAGGATCGTAGATTTCAGATTTTTGGATATTGAAGATTGGGCAAAGGTCATTTAAGCGTAAGTACTTGGGTTGATCACCAGCCACATAGAACGCCAACATTGATACGATTTTAACGTCTGAAGTTTTACCACCTTCCCCTTTAGTTGATATGAGCAAAGTAAATTCGCCGTTGTGCTGTCCGGCAATTTGTTCAATTGTCACACGTTTTTCTTTGGCGAACTGGACTTCTGTTTGTGGTACCGAACGGTTGAATACTAGACCTTGATACATATTGATTGAGTTAACTTTACCTTGCCACTCTTCACCAGCAAAACCATCAACCAATTTGTATGTTGTACTTTCAGCACCCGAAGTAGTACGTCCAATGGCTTTAACGGTCGTGTTACCCCATGTAGCAGCTGCTTCCTCTTTAGATCCACGTTCAATATCTTCAAATGTTTGAGCACCGAACGTAATAGAGAAGTTAAGCGAACGTGCCTGAGCTGGTAAAACCGAAGCACCGACAATAACGATGTAGCCCCATTCGTCCAAAAATAGCTTAAATGAAGTAGTGGCGTTGGTTGGTCGTGCGTCAATAATGGCACGGCGTAAACCTTCCATTTTGTTACCAAGGGAGCCAGCCATCATTTGTTTAATTGAGCCAATGATTAATTTTCCGAGCATTTTGAGTGAGTCTGGTGAACGCTCAAGAGCTGGTAATGGCACAGTTAAGATACGGCGGTTAAGTACAACGTCAAAAATATCAATATCACCGCCATGCTCTACACCAAAGATGTGACCATAGTTAAACGTCAAGTCGTTAATCGCCTTGGTTAACTGCATGGTGATATAACCGTGTTGCTCACGGGTTTTGGTTTCTTGTTTCTTTAACTTTTTAGGGTTGCTTGAATAACCAGGTAATGAAACGAGGTAGCCTTGAAGCTGTTCAGCCACACGTTCAAAGTCAATCCCGTATTTATCGTTATGACAAAATACCAATTCTTCAAGTGCTTCAAGTTCCATGTATTGCGTGAATACTTTTGGTGAAAGCTGAATGAAGCCATTGTCACGTAGATAGACCAAAACTCGTGTAAGTGCAGCGATAAAGGCCATCGCACGACCTTTCCACATGTCACCACCGCCACCGCCTGAGTCATCAAGCAAGTTGATCAAGAATTCAATCAACATCCCTGAGCTGGTGTTGCTCATTTGGTTCATTGAGTTGGTCATCTTGTCGGTTTGTGCACGTAGCATGTTACGACCTGAGGTAATGAAGTTGATCGTTAATAGATCCTCATTACGCCCAAAGCGGTTACATAAACGATAGTGGTCTTGTTGAGCCTTGGTATCACCTTTTGCGTCTACAAAGATATAACCTGAGTTTTGTACGTACTGGTTGGCACAGTTACCTAGCATGTATTCTGTTTTACCCGAACCCGTAGTACCTAACACAATTTGATGTGTACGGTCATCGGAGTTGGATGCATAAACAGGTAGACCAGTTTCACGGCAACGACCAAGGTAAGTCACACCCTCACCTTGTAGCTTATCGCGATTGGTACGTGCGTATTCCAAAAAGGCTTTTGGATTGTCCAGTACGTCATCTTTTACGCGTGATGTAATGTCAGTTGACGCATCCAGTGAGTTTGAATGCAACGGCGCACGGAATGGCCACTCAAAAAAGTAATCATTCGGATGTGTGTAGCGTTTTAATAGGTAATACGCGATCCCTATAAATATCTCACCGCCAAACGGAACAACAAACAAAATAACTGCAATAGCACCAAGAACGCCAACCAAATAATTAGCGCCGTCTGGCGCTGTAAGTTTTAAATGGATTTTCTCTAAGCCTGATCGTGTATCACGCTTAAGCGAACTAGGTCTGAACTTTGTTTGTGTGCCGTATTTTTGTGTAGAAGCCATACTTTGCGACCTACTCTTTTATCTTCAGGATAATAGGCAAAGTCGTTGTTTAACGACCTTACCCATATCCAAGCACTTCAATGTATATACCAATTAACGCAAATCTATATAGCTGATTGGAGTTAAGAAGAAACAGCTTCAGACTTACGTTGGTTCAGTAATTTTTTCTTCATGTTTTGCTCAAGTTCATAGCGTTGATATTCAACAACCATCTCTTGTGCCATGGTAGAAATCACTGAAGCAGTTGCTTTGTTTTCGTCAAAGTCCGTGCCTTTATTTTTGGCATTTTTCTCAATCATGGTACGCCGTGTCTTAATCTGGTTCTTCGCACCTTTTGGATAGAATTGTGCAAGGACCTTCAACGCCTTACCACGTTCACCGATAAGGTCATACGTGTAGTTACGGAGCGCACGTTCATCGGGATGTGTACTGAGTGACCATAAAAGGATTGGACCAAGTGAAACGGTATATAAGCCCGAACATTCCATTTTTTCGAGTTTAATTTTACTGAAGTACGTTAAGCCTTGATCTGAGAAACCTACGTTACCTGAACCAAGCGCATCCATTTCTAGTTGAGTTAGACCGATGCTGTCACGAATAGCTTCACGAGATTCGCGTGTACCAGGATCGACAATCACATACGCCGTAGCAAAGCCCACCAAGTCTTTAAAGTCTTCTACTTTGTGAGATGCCAAGTTAAGACGAGCACCCCATTTACGCAATGTACGTGCGTCTTCAGCCAATTCTTCTAATAGGATTGGATCGCCTTTCGCAACGTGCAATTCGTCATAAGACATAATTTTGCGGTCTTCAAGAAGCTCATTAATCAGTTGGGTTGCATATTCACGATAAGCTTGTGGGAATTTTGGAATATCGTCACGGCTCACGGCGAACTTACGTTTAATGAACATCCGTACAATCTGGAAGAATAGCGATGTAGTTTTAGGATCTGATGATGTCGCAACTTCGTTTAAGTCGATAGAAGCTACACGAGCGTTACCAATGTCAAAGTTGGTGTGATAGAAGAATGCTGGATAGGTATTTTGTGCAGCCATAATCTGATGCGCCAAAAAGTCCAGTGCTCGTTCATTATCAATATGAACATCACTCCAAACATCTAAAATTGATGAATCAGAAAGTGTTTCAATCATATCGCCAATAGTCGGCATTGCGTAACGGTGAGCCAACGTGCGTCCACGGATCTCATTCATTGAATGGAAAAGATCACGTAGAGCGTAATAAGAAATATCCTTACCTTGTTCAGAATGTGGCTCAATCAGTCCGTGTTTTTCCATGATGCGATCTAGTTCTGGATCTGCAAAGCGCATGTACTTACGTGCTTTATGATCAGCATTCGTATCATCAGCAAAATAGAATGTACGGCGTAGGACCGCACCAATAACGTCAGAAGTGTTTTTGGCTGGTTGCCCTTTCAATTCAGGCGGTGTTACCAATGAACTTAAAAACGCTGTCATTTGACGCATTTCGTAGTTCAACGGGTAGCGTAAGCCCAGACTGAATTCAAGCGGATTAATCGCTTCTTCTTTTGAGTTTTTAATACGCTTATAGATGGCATAGTGACGTAGCTCTTCAGGCAATGAATCTTGCACTGTTTCTACTAACCCACGGCTTGACTCACCCACATCGACAATATAGGTCAACGGGATACGTTCGTTACCAGGCATCATGATGTCCTCAAGCATGCCTTTGTTCATTGTGACCGATTTACCCGTACCCGGTTTACCAATGTTAATAGTCGTCCATACAGTCACTTCATTTGAGAACGAATCAAGAATAATCAGTTTACCGTCTAAGGTTTTGTTGAGCTGATGCCCTTTATGGAATGGTGAGTTAATACGTGTCAGCGGTAACATGTAGAACACATCAAACAACGGTGCTGGTGAAATAGGTGCGTGATTACGTACCATCAAGCCCGGTATATGTGATGCCCAAGTCAAAATAGGATCGCCAGCCTGTTCCATGACTTTTGCACCGCCCCACGCTTCAAAACTCTTCCAAAGCTTTTGGCGCCGGCCTACAAGAATGTTTACACCATCTTCGGTATTCGGTGCCCATGTCATCATGGTCATTTGCAGACCAGCAACAGTGTCTACTTGATCTAGGTCATTTTTAGTGGCCATCAAAATGTTACCAGCATTACGAATGGCTTTGTTTTGTGCCGTCATAAAGTGAATAACGCTTGATAACGTGCGTTTCATCATGGTTCCAGCCATACCATCACCAGTAATACAGTAACTCACCGCATATGGGATAGAACGGATGTTACCGTTAGTGTCGTGCGTTTTGGCCTGGTGTAGTAAGCGGAATAGCGTTTCAAACGTATTCGTCTTAGCTGGATATATATCTACCATCAATGGCGCATATACAACGCCGTCAGTGATAACACTTCCCACTGGATAGAATGAACCTTGACTTGTACCAGGTAAGATCGCATTCGTCATGAGTTGTTCTGAGATCGGTTGATACAAAACGTGTGACGCATCATGTTCTGATGGTATTTCTTTCCAACGCATCGGTAAGCGTGTATTCAACATCGGCACAGACAAGGTGAAGTCATCTGAAGTTGAATGTGAGGCAATTTGTTTTTTAATCGTTAGACCAGCTTCAATAACATTCAATACTTCATAGATTGCTGGAAATTCTTCAGTTGAGAGTGAGTTTAAGAATTGTGAGACAAAAGACTCATGGTGTACGTATAAGCTGTCCGATGATTTAAGCATGTCTTGAGCATTGACCGTACTTGGCATTGTAATTTGCGACAGTAGCTTTTTACGGTTTTTTGAGTCTTGAGCTTTATCGATTGGCGATAGTAAGGTTGGCTCAGAGATTAAAGCGATATAACAGCTTTCGTTAAATACACCGCCTGAAATGGTTTCTGTCATTTCATCAATGATGATGTCTAGATTCATCGCACAACGCGCCGTGGTCGCCTTTTGCATGGTGTTCAAGTCATGAATCGCGTATGGCGTCTCATGGTCTACTTTGAACGCTAGATGAATCGTATGTCCACGGTCTTTGAAGTAGTTACGCATGTTGCTCGTCATCAAACCAATTTGACGGCTGAATGCATCACCACTAATTAAACTCTTAATCCCCTTATATTCGATGATCGTAATCATTGCACCAGTTTTTGTGACAAACGTATGTTCGTCCGATACTGTTTCTAAATCGCAATAATCCTCTACGTCAGCTTTCATGCTTTGTAGGAATAACATCAATATAATTTCAATCTTGGAGTAACCAGTCTTATTATAACCAGACTTCTCAGCTTTCTTCTTACTCATTTAAACACCTTTATTAATTCACCTTTCTACGTCTATCTTTGATTAGACATGCCTTTAAGCATTAAGCACTAAAAAACGGTAATTCTCTTAAAACGTTAATCGCACTGTCGAAATCCTTATTTTGAATTGCGTCTTCAAGACTTTTAACAGAGGGTTTTAAGCTTGTATCTAAAACCAACCTTAATAAAAGTTCATAGTAGGTACTGTTAAAATGGATATTATCATTTTTTGAATTAGTAAATACATCAGTTTTAACGGTTTCGTCCTCTTTTAATTCGACATACTTCTTAAAACTATTTAGGTCAAACACTAAACCCTTATTAAGCAGTTGCCAAAACGCCGTTTCTAAAACCTCTTGGCTTTCCCCTAAAGTACCCACCTTGAAGTTTAAGGAACCTGTATTTTTAAGTTGGAAGTGAACCTTATCAAGCTCTATGTAGATCTCTTTGTTCTGGTATAAGCCCTGTTCGTGGAAAACTTTAGACACCGATAGCTTTAAGTTTTGGTATATACAAAAAGATTGCAGCGAACTCATTTTTAAGTTGCCCGTATCTATCTGGTTTGTCGCATCTTCTACGGACGTTGGTAGGTGTATCATCGGAAAGTAGCGTGTCAGTTCTTCAGACAGTTTCTTTTGTTCCAAAACGCTTATAATTGATAATGGATTGTCAAATCCAAAGTTGGTGCTCAGTAATTTCTTATGCTTCACACTCACACTTTGCTTAACCTGTATTTCAACGTCTAAGCCACTCAGCGCCGTTATTTTGTTTAGGTGTACCAAAGTGTCATCCAACAGCAAACAATCGCTGTTAACGGGGATATTCATCAACAGTAGCGCTTTAATCAGTGGATCTTGAAAATGCCCCGTTGTGTCTTCACCAGTTGTTGTCTGATTCCCTATCGCTATATGTACAACATGGAGTAGCAATAGCGTGTTAGATGTATGGCCAGTGTCCCGTGTCGTTGGTATATACAAATCGTTCAGGAAGTTGAAAGCCTCAGTACCTATAACGCATAAGCGAAATATCGATAGCTGATCGTGCGTTTCCTTTGGTAGTGCATCTATCCCAAGTTCCCAATATTTGTAGATGTATGGACCAATAAATGAGTATTCATCATTCAATATGTCCGTCTCAAATACGCTATCCAATACCGCTATATCATTCACTATGTCAGGCTTAAATGGCTGTAACACTATGCCCGATATAACCTCTTCTAAGCTCATATCTATGTATTCGGTATCTGCTAAGCATTCTGTCATTTTTGTGAGCTCACTTATCACCCAAACCCTTAAATACATCTAGTGTTTGGTAGTACTCATACTGCTCGTCAGTAAAGATATTCGGGGAAAATACTATGTAGTGGTTTGGCAGATTAAAGCTCTCGTATGCTTCGTCTGATACCTTTTCCAAAGCTTTTGCGAGTTGATACAAAGAAAAGTTTTTGTTCTCTTTGATGGCATTCAAATACCACTCTTTGTACTTGCGGAGCTGGTCTACGTAATCAACGTTCGCTACCAACATATCTTCTTGCTTGGCTTCTTCATATTCAGCCATTGTGTTGAACTTAATGTCCGTGAAGTACAGTTGGGTATCAATGCTTTGGGCTCGTGTCTTAATCGCATTAAACGCCTGTATATCCTCAAACATATTACGTGCGTATTCTGCTTCAGACATCTTTGTAGGATTAGGGCGTTGATGGCGCTTTAACGGCTCTACAAGCAAGCTTTGGCGATGTCGCCGTGCGAACTTAGCAAGCTCAGGATCTTGGTTGTCAGACTTATGCGATAACACCAGTAATGAACGTTGATATTGATTAAAGATCTCTTGAGGTATGTTAGTACTCAATACGCATATTTCAGCTTTCTTTTCCAGTGATAGTGCAAAGATGTGGTTTTGTGCATGGCATAGCGTACAGACCGCTACAATGTTCTCAGCCGTATGATTGCTATGATCGCCGTCTAAGTGATGTGGCTCTAAAAAGTATTCGTCATAGAAATCACAAAAATAGCATTTAGCTGGTTGTGAAGACATTATTTGCTTTATTGTCTCATTGGTTTTAAAACCATCATGGATAGTTTTATCTTGACGTATCTCTTGCTTGTCGTTTACGCCGTTAATAGGTCTTAAAATACCAAACTTACGGTTTATATGTTTCACTTAAACCCCTTAATACTATTAAGTAAGGTCTAATTAAAACATGTATATACTATTTTTAAAATAAAAAAAGCGCAGCCTAAGCCACGCTTTTAAACTTATTTATTATTATATTACGCTTTACCAGTAATAGTGTTCGCAGCAGAGAACATGATGAAGCCTACGATTGATAACGCACCACCTACAATAATACAGATCCAAGCAGTTTTCTTTTTCTTTTGTTGATCTTCTTCTGATGTATACATCATATACAAACCAGTACCAACTAAGCCTAAACCAAGCACCATGAACACTACGATTAAGAATTTATAAACGTTTTGACCTAATGTTTCACCACGGCCTAAGATTTCATTCGCATCAGAACCAGCAGCGTGTTTTCCGTAAGCTGAACCACCCGGGTTCCATGTGCCAGTGTTTGCATATGCAACTTGACCCATTAATGCAGAAACAAAAGCTAAAAACATTACTTTTGCGCGGAATGCAGTCGCTTTTACAGTGCGAACTGAGTGTTTTACTAATGATACCATTGTCACTTTCCTTTTATTTAATATACGGGAGCTAATCTCCGCACTGTAATTAAACATTCTTAAAACCCTATTGCTTTAAGTTGCTTAATTTTAAACTTCTCGTTAAATATCTTCAATATCTTATACAAGGTTTTTAAGAAACTCTCACCCTATTTTAAGAAGATTGTTTAAAATATTGTAAAAAAGGTACCTCCTATTTGTGTTCCAAAGGTATTAACAAAGGCATTGTGTACGTCCTGAACGTATACGCATAATACACCTGTTATAATTAAAACCCATGCTTTGCGGTATGTCGCATTGCCTTGAGCATCAATTTTCTCTACAAAACCATATAAGCCACGAGCTACCGCTATAATCCCTACCAGTTGCGTAAAACCTACAACCGCCGTAACGATATATGCACCTAAATCATTAGCACCAGCATCAGGCAAGTAACTTTGTACCGTTACAAGTTCTATGCCATTACCACCAAACAATGAAGAACCTAGTGCACCAATGATATATCCGTCATATCCAAGTGATGCAAAAGCACCACCGATAAGAACCTTCAACAATGCCCCACCAGTGGTAGGCTCTTTCATTCCATGACCAAAGAACTTTTGTTGAGGTGATGATGCTTGCACTAAGTCAAAAAGCGCCGTGCCAGTAATCACCAACCCCGTTACAACAAAGCAAATGCGTATAAAGCTTAGTAGTGGACCGTATATGTTTAATATCGCTTTAACTATATCTAATGCATCCACGCTATTTTCCTTATTTCACCCAAATGGCTTGTTCGTTTTCGTCAGCAGCATAGACCGTGCGATTGTCTGGCATCTTCTGACCTACATAGACTGTATATGTATGGTTTTGAGAATCTGTCATCCAAGCACGATCGCCTACAACCGCAAAAGCATCCAAACGTTTTGCACCTTTTGGAATTGATAAGGTTTTAGATCCCGATGTACTTAAAGCCTTTTGCTTAGTCTGGTCTTTAGCTATTGTGATTAAACTAGTCTTTAATTCCTTAATTGCCTGTTCTTGCAATTCAACAAGGTTTTTAAGATCGTCATTTTCAGCTTTCAGTTGTTCATTTTTGATTTTGGTTTCTGATTGAGCAACTGCAGTTTGTTCGCCGTTTTGTATTTGCCCTTGCGCTTGCTCTTTTTCTTGCAAACGGTGTAATAAAACAAGTGCATTCGTACCCTGACTTTGATAGAAGCTAATTGCCTCTTTTCCTAGATCAGAATCAATCGGATACGACATGGATTTGTACATAATCATGTATTGACCAGTGGTAGGATCTTTAAACACAATATTTTCATCAACAATGAACGCCGTATCATCAGCAATACTATTGTCCTTTAAAGGTTGTTGATTTTGGATGTATGTTGCTTGTGTTTGTTGAATGCCTTGACCAACAGTATCAATGGATTCTGGTGTTTGTTCTGGAGCAACTGCCGTGCTGACGTCTTTTGGTTTACTCATTTGTATCCAAAAGAAAGTACCAATCATAATTAAGGCAATAACACCAATAACAATAAGAAGTTTTGGAGGAATACCACCCTTCGCACCACCTTCGCCTTTTTGGGGTTTGCCTTCAGCATCTTTTAGATTTTTCTTTGCCTGTTCAGCAGTCATTTGATTATCAGACATTTCGCTTACCCCTTACTTTTCGGTGTTGTTACGTCAGCATCAAAAAAGACTTCAAATACTTTTCCGCTGTTAACGATATACGTAGTTGGTCGAACTGTTGATGTACGTGCCATGTTCGCCATTTCCGTACCAACGTTACCAATGATGTTCCCGGCAATTTCTTTATCGTTTGGCTCTTCCTTCGTGCTTACAACATTGCCAGTATTTGTGATTTGGGTTGTACCAATGTTTTGATAGGCTTGTCCGTACCCCTCAAAGATTCCAGCAGTAACCATACCGCCAAGCTTTTGCAAAGTGTGTTTTTGGACTTTATCAGCCATACCCGATTGTTTTGTTCCAAGAGTTAAAGCTCGTACTTGGATTGCATACTCTTCGCCCTTAAACAACATACGGGTAAAGTTAAATTCAATATCCGCAGTATTCAGACCAACAGTACCAATAAGTTTTGCGCCGTTAAATTTACCGCCAATAACAGTAGCAAATAGGTTTTTACCTTTATCAGTATTCACACCTGTATCTAAACGCGCTTTCATTGTTGTACCAGCTTTAATGATTGCTAGTCCTTTAGTAGATTCGCTAGTCGTTTTCGCAACGTTCAAGCTTCCAAGGTTTTGTTGCCCTTCCGATGCTTTAGTGTTGTGTGAATATTTATATGTTGAATATCCGTTGACCTTGTTCTTTGTATTAGAAAACGCAGCAAGTTGATCAACAAAAGCAGTTTGACTTAATTCACGCGTTGCAACATTACGTTCTGCATTAGCAGCTGCTTGTTGGCTATATACATTAGCAACATCATTAGCAGCAGATGAAGCATGTTCATATTGTTGCGCGTAGTTAGTTTGATAAATCGGTGCGTTTTGATTAGCACCGTTTTGTGCTTGTGGTTGTTGTGGTAGACCACCGCTAGTTGGTTGAGGTAATGCGCCACCATAAGCACCACCTTGATTTGCCATATTAGCTCTGGCCATCTGGTCAAGTTCAAGCGTAATGTTTGGTGTACCACCTTTTGCAGAACCGTTTACAGGTTGCCCATTTGGACCTGTAATAAAATTCTGATCGTTCAGATCGCCGTTTGGATCTTGTGTTGCAACTGTTTTAAATTCGGGTAAATAGCTTTCACCATTTTTGCCAGCTTGAGCAGCTTCTTCAGCTTGTTTTTGACGTTCATATTCTACGTATTCAGGAGGGATAACATTTGTACCCTGTCCTTGGATTTCTGGTGTAGCAATAGCAACCTGATTATCTAAAGCTAGTTGGTCACTTTTCCCCATTGGGTTAAACATAAAAAAGCCTAAACCACCAACTACTACCAAACCAATAATTGCAACAACGCGAAAGCGCGTATCTGCAAAAACACGTTTTTTGTTAGCAGTTTTAATACTTGTATTTTTCAGTTTTTTAGGTTGGTCTTCTTCTGAATGAACTTGGTTTGCAGAAATAATAGTTTCATCGGTAGTACCTACTTCAGTGCTACGACTAGAATTCTCTTCAATGTCATTCGGGTTATTTTGTTGGTTCGTTGAATCCATTTTTACTTCTCACTTAATGACTTAAAATGCGTCTTCGAGGTAAACAGTTTTAGGTGTACCGCCAGTCGTTGAAAATGTGATGTATTTCAGATCTTCAGAATCTTCATAACGGAAGATCTTCATACCGTTGTTAGCGCGGAAAGAACTCAAAAAGGCTGGTTGAATAACACCAAAGTTACTACGCACATATATATAGCCACCAAACTTCCAAGCACGGACATTAGGACTATCGGTTCGCATTTCGACAGCACCTTCAGGCGCCAAGCCATCCATAAATTGCAAACTCACACCATCTGGAATAATCGATGTTTGATTGCCTGTTGAATACATAGCTTTGGCTGTTGGGCTTCGACCAGGTATACGTGCGTCTACACGAACATCTAAATCACGTTGGCCAGTAGCTAACATCAAAATTACTGGAGCACCCAATCCCTTTAATGTGACCGTTACGTTTCCGAAAGCAGCTGGATCTAATGGTTCGATTGAAAGGATGTTAGTTTCAGGGATTTCATCTGGCTCTTTTTCGTTTTGCTCACCCAAACCATCTGAGAAACGTCCACGGTCCAAAGAAATCTTTTCAATGTTCCATGGATTTCCTGAAGAATCGGTAAAGACAATAGTAGATAGCATGCCAGCGCTTAAACGAATTACTGGCGGTTCCTCACCAGGGTTTAATGAAATACCCAAACTACGGGTTTTCGCTTGTGGCGTATTTACATAAGGACTAGAAAGGCTTCGTTTTTGTTGCAACAAAAGTCCTTTAACTATTTTTGTTTGCTCAGGTGTGAACTGCAAACCAACAAGGTTGTGAACCTGTCTGTCAATTTCCGATGCTGTATCAACTACCTCAGGTGCAACCAAAGGAGATTGAGCATCCGCAAAAGTATTCGGGGGCATATCAGCAGCATTAACTATTGTAGTTAATGCAGTAGAAGCAAAAAGAGCCAAAGATAATTTTTTCAATTTCATAAGTTTCATCCAATTAACGCGCTGGAGTTAACGTAATTGTCTTAACAGCAATACCGTTGTAGTTCAGATAAGAACGTGGATGCTCAACAATAGTAACTGTCGCAATGAAGCGGTGAGTCTCTTTAGGTTGTTTGTCACCTAAAAAGAATTGAGTAGTGATAGGAACACGAACAGTCCAACTAGGTTCTGCAGCATGTAAATCACGGTTTTCGATTTGTGGAACATCAGTAGCAGTAGTTCGCATCGTTAGGTTGTTTTGTACGATTGTGCCAACTGTTTGTGATTGCGCGATTTGCTTCATCAATGAATCTTTACCGCCCTCAGTGAAATACATTGAACCAGCATTGTTAATAACGTCACGCCAGTTCAAGAAATCAAAGTTGTAGACAGAAAGTATTGCACTCTTACCGAATTCAGAAATAACAACGTCAGTAACGCGAGGGTTTTTTGATGCTTCGATTGGACAGATAACCGAGTTATCTACTGTTTGAACAGCTTTAACTTTAGGGTATGCATTAAAGGCAGCAAAAATAATCATCGCAAGAACAGCACTCACGATAAAAGCGAAAAACACGAAAACAAGCCATCGTCTTAACTTTGCAATCTCCTTATCTTTTTCATCCACCTGTTTTCTTAGCCAAAGACTAGGATCACAAGAACCTATTTCAGCGTTTTCATTAGATTTGTCTTTAGACACAACAGCACTCCTATTTCGCTGGCTGATATATAACAGATGGAATTGGACGATCTGATTTAGAGCTAAGCACACACTTAACTGGTGTGCCGTCATCAAAAACCATAGATTCGAAATCTGTTGTGGTGAGTTTAAAAGCCACAAAACTAAGCGTTGTTAAAACGGTTAAAATGCACAATGAGGCAAACGTACCAACCAACACTCTTAAAAGCCTTGCGTATTTTCTTTTACCTATTATTGATACTTCAGCGTAAGGAGAGCCCCATGTTGAAGTAGTCAAATTAGTTTTAGAGTTATCCATTTAGTCAATCACTAAACCCGACTTTAATTCGTCCTTATAATAGTCGGTATTAAACTCATTTGCTATATTAAGATCAAAATAATAAAAGGTATCTAGGTTATTAGCTAAAAGTGTTTTAACAAATTCATGGCTACCATTAACGTTTTCAATAGAATCTAAAGTAGGCTTTATACTAAAACCACTATGGCCTCTCCACTTTCGCCCATAAAAGTTAGAAGCAGTATCTTTACCAGCATGTCCAAAAGCACCAGCTATCACAAACTTATCAATACCCTTTACCTTAGCATTTGCAATACATTGATGCCTTGTACTGTATAAAGTAGGTCGTTGATCTTCATTAGTTAAAACCTTGCCTCTAAGTTTAAAGTAATTGATATAACTTAAACGTAAACGCTCTTGCAGTATTTTAATAAAAGTCTGTTTTTCATCCCATCCAAAGGTATAGCAACTACTTTTATTTAAACTAGATACCTTTCTCACATACCTATTTAGCAAGTTCCAGTAAAGGTATATCTTTTCTTGATCTTCATGTTTAAGGTCATCAAGTATTAAATACCTTTTAAGTCCATTAGCCCGACCATGTGTAGCCTTGCCATTTTCCACAATCATGATCAGTTTTGGTCCTTTTACTGCACAACAGAATGAAACGGAAAACCACTCAACAGGACGCAATCCAACAACAAGATTGGCATCAACAAAAGCAACCATCATCCGATCAAACTCACTAACCCTAGTGTTACTCTCGTTCTTATGTTCGAATTCTCTTACCAAGTAGTTGTAAAACGTGCGTTCAAAGTACTTTGTTTTCAGCTCAGAAGTACGCTTAGGTTTGTCCTTGTTAGCTGTATATTTTGTGTTAATGATTCTTAAATATAGTTCTTCTAAAAAATATTCATCAAAACCAGCATCTATATCTTCATCATTAATAGAGCCATTATTTAGCTCATTAAGCTTTAGACCGATTCCATATACTAAATATGCACGATATGTTCTAAATGTAGATTCCGCATAATATCCATTTTCAGATTTAGTTTTAAATTCAGAATATATGTTTTCATATAACATTTTTAAATCTAGCTCTGAACTATCTAAATGTTTATCAATCTTTTGCTTAAGCTCAATATCATATTTAGTCTTAGTAGAATACGGAAAATCTTCTATACGGCTTGTATATTCTTTTAATGTCTTTGGATAGCTATTAGGATTCTCAAAACTGCTCACCACTACCACCCTTAATCCACATGCAAAACATGAGCACATACTACAACGTTAAACACCTTTCTAAAAGTACTCGTTAAAACGTTTTTCACTTTAAGCAAAATGTTTTTCACTTTTAAGCCCAATAAATGCAAATGTCTTTTTTGACTCCTCTCTTGTTAGTACAGTGGAAAAATCAAAAAAATGAAGTTGAGAAATCATAAAAACACAGTGGGCCTTTTTTACAGTGAAGTGCTTGATATGCGTAGTTTCAATAGTCTTTTGCCAGTACTGATGCCTTAAATTTTTAGGGATAAATACGACTCTAAGCACATCATTATTGCAGTTTAATTGGTGTTTAAGGTGTAAAACTTTATATTTAAGATGCACAGCACTAAACCATAGGGTAGGTTTTTATAAGTAGCAGTTGTAATGTCTTTAAAGTTTTAAATTAGTAATGGTATATACCAAGATGCATTTTTTCTTCAAACAGTTTTTATCAATTTATTTAATATTAAAGAAGCTGACTTATAAATAAATTGCATTATCCACATTAATATTTTTATTGTTAATTAAAAAAGTATATAAACATCTTTATTAATGTAGTTCTATATTGTAAAATATAAATTACAGTATTAACAATATTTTAAGTAAAAAATAAACTAAATCTAGTTTGTTATTTTCTGTATAAAATTTATTCTAAAAAAAGAACAATAAAGATAATAAAAAGAAAGAATAAGACTATAAAGGATTATAAAAGACGTCTAGCAAACTATAAGAGCTCATTTACTCTCTACAATTGTTTGAAAAAAGTACGTTGTATTTCCATTTCAGATAAGTACTACTAAAAAAAAGCATTGTTTTGGACAGACAATGCACCTAAAAAGAGTATTTTTTACAGATTTGTCTTGTTTAGGCCAGGTACGACTGCCTAAAGAACGGCCTTAGATATACGTTAAAGCTTATAAATTAGGTTTAAGCGAGTGTCTAAAAGTCGGCTTTATACCTTTTAAGGGGTTTTTTATAATTAATAAAGTGCATTTTAAAAGTTTTTAGACTAAAATCATTTTGTCTTTATACCCACTTAATCCGGAGTAAAAATGAAGCACAATAAAAAGCTTTTAAGCGTTCTTGCAATTGGTTTAATGATGTCTGGATGTGCTAGTCGTGATGTAACGCAATTAAACGTAGCAAGCCCTTTATCTATTATATCTGAAGCATCTCAAGAGGCTTTAATTGCACAACAGAATTTAAAGAACTCTACTGCAATTCAAATGCAAACTGCTCAGAAGAAACAAGGTAGCATCAACCATGACCTTTTAAATATCGACTACATAGGCGATCCAATACCTTTAATTAAAAGTATTTCTAGCCAATACGGATACCGTTTTGTAGAATCTGGTCCTACCCATGAGCTTCCAATTGTTAATTTTAATAAAAAGCGTGTTACGGGTGTAGAAGCTTTACGCAATATTTCTGCATATTTAAATACTGCTTCGATAACTCTAGATCATCAAAATAAAAGTATTTTATTGACTTATAACTAACACCCTTTAAATCCTTTTATAAATATCTGGAGTTTTTATGGACTACTCTAATAATGCTTCATTACAAGAGCTACTAAACCCATCTAACCAGTCTTCTTTAGAAGTTCATGTTAGTAATGTTGAACAGCAAGCTCGTTATGAAGCCATGCTTGAATTGGTTAAGCAAAAAGGTATTAAGTTAGGGATCAATACGTATTTAAGCAACTCTCGTGAGGTCATCAAAAGCCAAGAGCGTAACCTTGATACAATCTTTAACTTTAAACCTTACATGATCAAAGGTGTTGTTGTTCCCCCGGTTATTATTGAATCAAAAGATGTAACTGAGACACCTAATGCCATGTCGTACAAGACGACTAAGCAGACTTATAAAATCTTGAAACAAGCTCGTTTCAGTACTCGTGCACCTGATTGGCGTCAGTACCTTGTTTTCCCTACACTTGATAGCAATGTTGATTACGTGACTTTCATTCCGAAAGAAATGTTACCAGCTAACGAACAAGAACGAAAAATATGGAAAGAGACTGCTGCTAAGTCTTATGAAATGGGTTTAGTTGAGGGCCGAAATATTGTTGAAGATGCAGTAGATCGTCTTAAACGAGATTATTTGGGGATGGTTACTTTCCATAAGTTTGTTTTAGAGGGCAAGTTATCAATGCCAGCAATTAGCAGTCAATCACTGGCTGTTACTTCTACACAAGACACTATTGCTCTTGATATGAAATTGCTTCAAATCCAACAATTACCGCAGTTCAATTCAAATATTGAAACTTGGAAACCAATTCTCCAACCTGAACAAATTGCACCTAGCTATCAAATTCCAAAAATTAACCTTGTTAGCGAACCTTAAGTTCGCTAACTCAATTGGAAGTTTTAAATGCAAATGAAGGTTTCGACATTAAAAGCAAAATCTGCATTATTTGATGTTAACAAGATTAAAGGATCTGAAAATAAGATTCTGACAGCTACCAAAGACATTCGCAAAGACTACGATTCTAGTCGTGGTTTTGGTTTGGCTACATTAACAGCCATAACGACATACAAAGATCCGAAACAAGGGTTTAAAAGTCGCGATGAATTTGAAAGTCTTCTATATGAAGCATTAGCTCATGGTGCTTCAGATATTTTCATTAGTCCAGATCGCCCCATCACAATGATGAAAGACTTGGACTTATATTCGTTAACACACCGTATTATCAATCGTGATGAAGCTTTACACATCCTAAGAACGATTGCTGATGAAAATGCCTACTTAGTCCTTATTAATAATAAGTTTATTAATAAGGCATATCGTATTCTGCAGAAAGACGCTTCAGGTAAGGAAACTCGTTATAACTTTCGTGTGAACGTATCTCGAACTTCGTATCGTGGATCTGGAGATTCTTTTCAGATAACGTTACGTACAATTTCTGGCATCCCCCCTCACTTTTCAAAAGTGGGTTTAGATGAAGATTTCATCAATAGATCACTACCTCACAATGGTTGCTACATCATCGGCGGTATCACTGGTTCTGGTAAAAGTACAACACTAGCTTCAAATATTCGCTATGTGTTGGAAAATAATACTCATATTCGTGGAAATATTTTAACTCACAATGAGCCTATCGAATACGAGTATGACGCAATTGAAAGCACACACAGTATTGTTAGTCAAAGTGAAATCCCCAATAACTTCGAGACTTTTGCGGATGCAAATAGAGAGGCGATGCGTAGACGTCCTGCTGCAGTTGAAATCGGTGAATTGCGAGATAAAGAAACAATTTCTGCAGCTCTAGAACTTTCTTTAACTGGCCACCCTGTTTTTGCAACGGTTCACGCAACCACAGTAGACAAAATTATTCCACGTATGTTGAAGCGCTTTAAGCATGAAGAACATCTTCAGGCTGCAGCTGACATTATTGGTTCAGTTTATACATTGATTGCTCAACGTCTTGTTAAAGATGTGAACGGCAAGGTATTTGCTGTAAGGGAACACTTAATTTTATCACCTCAACTTAAAGAACAATTGCTTTTAATTGATGATATTCATGCTCAACAGAAGTTTATTCGAGAGTTAATGATTAATTCTGATGGTTCAGATCCAAACATCAGTAAGAGTTTCAGGAAACAAGCTGACGATCTACTCAAAGCTGGTCGTTTGCATGAAGACTACTATTACAAACTGATTTATTAAGAGGCGAATATGGATGATCAATATGCACACTGGTCGCAATTTAGATTAAATCTAATCCTATGGGGCGGTTTAAACGGATATTTGTTTATACCTTTTCTAGCTGTTGTTATTAAGTTTTCCTTATTCAAACTTATGCTTTTCATCGGCTTGATAGTAGCAACATTGGTTATTGAAAAAGTATTTAAATACAAATACAGCTATATCCCCTCTGCTCTTAGACGCTTAGTTTTTGGGGGCAATAAATACACTAGACGCGGTAGAAGACGTTACTCGTTGTAAATCTTGAAAAATTGAAAGGTAAACTTATGAAAAATACTCAAAATGAAAAACCAGCGATTGAAGAACGTTATATTGTTCTAGGTATTGATGATGGACATGGCGGTACAAAGCTTTATGCTGGTCTAGATCCAGATGGAAATGAAATCAAACTGACTATTCCTAGTATTGCTTATTCAGGAAAAGTCCTCACTGGCGAAGAGGAATCTACTGACTATTATGTGGTTAAAGTTAATGAAAACCTTTATACAGTTGGTAAGAAGATCAATAGTAGTGTTCCTCTAGATACCAGAACAGATGAATACCCGACATCTGAATATAACAAGGCACTAATACACCAGGCAATTAAGGCCTATATTGACCATATCGGAACATATGATGGTAGAGCGTTTGCAATCGCTACTTCACTTCCTGTTAGTCGCTATTACACACCTGAAAAAACCAAAAACATGCCACTTATTGATATGAAAACTAATTTTCTACTCAATGGTGATGTTTGCTACAACTTAAAAGATCATAAAGCTGGTAAACCGCTTAATATCATTAAAAGACATATTGTTAAATGTGAAGCTCAAACAGCTTATTTTAATGAGATTATTGATGTACACGGAAACGGGTCAGAAGATAGTGATCTTTTAATAAGTTCTGAATGTGCTGTAATCGATATTGGCGGTAAAACCACTGATATTGTAGTCACATTAGATGGAGGAAACATGCTTGATGGCCATCGTTCTACATCACGTAACCTTGGTATTCTTACCATCTATGAACGAATCACTAGCTTAATTCTTGAATCTGGCTATAAAACGGTTAACGCTAACTGGCTAGATTTCGCACTAAAATCTGGAAATTATGGTATAGGATCTCAAGCCAAAGATATTACAGGTTTAATTCAGCAAGCTAAAAACGAATTCATGATCGAATTAAATAACTTTATCTCTAAACAGATCGGTGGAGGAGATGATTTAGCATTAGTATTATTTTGTGGAGGCGGTGCAGCTTTTCTTGAAAAAGAGATTAAAGAAAAGTACGACTTACCGAACGTAAGAATCGCAGAATCACCAGAGTACGCCAATGCTAAAGGTTTATATAAGTTAGCTAAATACATGTATAAAATGTACGCAGAAATCAAATGACAGATTCAAACTACATACAACTATCCTATCAATTAATTCACTTAACAAGAGAAGATCTTGATGTGATTAGTAGTGTTAATAGAAATCTACCAGGTCTAGACTTAAACGCTTTTAGTTTAAGTCTGCTGTATTTGGGATTTATCTTTTGTACTGACAAGCAGAAGATTTTTCTAAATGCGCCAGTGCAAAATGAAATAGACGAGATGTTTGCACAGCCTGTACGAATGAAAATAGATAAAAATGCAAATCAAAAACTATTTAATTCAATTAAAAAACATCCTCAAGGAAAGCTTCGTAGAAATTACATAACTGCTGTTTTACATGCTGGTATAGCGGTTCTAATTGAGCTTTCATACCTTTATAAGTTGTATGAAGTTAATGAGGATATGGCAAGCCTATATTCTGTCAATTCTTTCCTATTAAGGTTTGGTTTAAGTACTTGTGTTGAAACATACACCAAGTTTAATACTGCTTACTATGTGTATGATATTGAATATCTTGAAAAAAAGTATCTTGATCATATCACCATACAAATACCAGAAAGTAGTAAGGAGAAAAGTGAACAATCACCTAAAAAGCCCGTAACTGATTCTATCAAGAGCAAGGAGGTTCCTGTTCAAAAAGCAGTTAAGATAAAGGAAGCTAAACATACTGAACATAAAAACATTCAGGACCACTCCCCTACCGTTGAAACATCTCAAAATACCGAAACATCCGAAATTAACAATGCTAAACCAAGTCAAAACGTATCTGAATCAAAACCAGTAACCAATCCAAGTAATTCGGATTGGCTTAACAAGACTTTTAATCCAGATCTATTATAAAAAAACCGGCAATGCCGGTTTTTTTCATTCAAAGTTTTGAAACTTCAATCATTCAAGCTCTTAAAAAACTCTTCAATTTTTCTAGCTTTCTCTTCTGTAATATCGGCATCCAAGGCTACTCGCAACTTAAGTACACTCTTACCTTTGGTACCACATTCAGAACTCATAGAACCAAATTTAACGCCCTTATCTGTTTTAAAATCGAATTTATTCTTACTCGATTGTTCTTCAGTAGTAGCTTCTTCAGTTTTTTCAGGCTTAGTCGCCTTATTTGCTTTTTCTTCTTCACTCAAAATAGCTATAAATCCTTTATGACGCTTGCCCGTGGATTTAAATTCTTCAACGTATTTATCCCATTCTGGTCTTAACAAGTCGAAAATTGCTTTTTCGGTTTTAGTTTCTAAAGCTTTATTTATTGCGGTATTCACTTCTTGAGCAATATATCCAGAAATTAGCTCAGGATCTTCGTTCAAAGAGTCCAAAATGAACTCAGGTAAGTCTAGAATATATTTGAGACGGAAATACTTCGACTTATCAATCGCAAATTTTTCAGTAACAAATTCATAACTTTCAAAAGGATAACCGAACTCTTCACATAATTGCTTGATTTTTAATATGCTTTCAAAATCTGTAAGATTATGTCTAGCAGTATTATCCAATAAAGCTGTTATAGCAGCTTTATCATCATTCATAGATGTTTTAACTAAAGCAGTAATTCTCTTTAGCTTTAAAATCTCTTTAATTGCTCTAAAACGTCTCTCACCAGCAATTAACTCGTAACGATTACCCTTCTGTCGAACAGTAATTGGGTTAATTTGTCCATTAATTTCTATATCAGCAGCCAAAATTGGCAACTTCTCATATACACGTTTATTCATGATACGTGGTTGATAAGGTGATGGATCAATTAAATCAATGTCGATTGATTCTAAATGAGATCCGCTAACAATATTTTTTGTTTCTCGCTTAGCTAGTGGGTTAAGACTCCCCTCTTCTATGGCTGGAGTCGCTGTATTTTCTTTTACATCAGTAACTTGAGCGTCACTCCCTGTTGCATTAGCAACAGGTGTTTTTTTCATGCTTTTTACTTTATCTTTAAAGTTCATATCAGCACCTTATAATTTTTTGTATTCAGAAACCATTAGATCTACAAGTTGATTAATTGCTTGTTTTGCTGGTGTTTCTTTTCCAGCATCCAGATCAAATACGGAACACTTAACATATGATGCTTGACTAAAAACCGTAGCATTTGGAATACAGATTAATTCCTTATTTACCAGTTTTTCTTGTAATTTTGGTTGAGCATATTCATTGCGAATATCTTCAGCCAAGGTAAGATCCACTGTATTACGCTTGTTATAAAAGTTTAGTACTGGCGATAGAATTTTTAAATCTGGATTGCTTGTCTCTAAATCATCCATAGAGTTAAGTATATCTTCCAAACCCTGAATACTGTATTCACCCTGTAATGGAATTAATAAACTGTTTGATGCTAACAAAGCATTAAAAGTTAAAGTTTCCATTCGCGGTGGACAATCTAACAAAATAAAGTCGAAATCCCCTTTTATCTTTCTTAATACACTTCTAATAATTTCATTAGGAACTGGACTAGAACGCTGAATATTGATCTCAACATCACGAATGTTTTTAGCACAAGGAATCAAAGATACATTTTCAAAGTTGGTTTTATCTGGACCTTGTATAACATCGTGGATGTTAATTGTTTTATAGTTTTCAAAAATATCTTTTAGAGTGCCATCTATATCGTCAATATCTGGAACATTTGAAATATGTTTTGTTGCATTACGTTGGCTATCTAAGTCGATTACTAAAACCGTATAACCTAATTTTCCAAGCTTAGCAGCACAATTCACTGTAGATGTTGTTTTGCCCACACCACCTTTAAAATGGATGCTTGTACAAATATAAGTTTTTCCTGAGTTCTTTTCCATTTTTCAATCACCTTTCAAGTAAAGTCAAACAATACAATATTTGAAAAATATTTAAAATACTTTTTCACTTTATTTTTAATATATTTTAACTTTTTCAATCTATATGCCTAACATGTGTCCATATCTTATGTGTTTTTCATTATCAGACTGATAACAGCTTTAGATTCCTTAGCGTGGTTTTTTTCATTATCAGGCTGATAACAGCTTTCGATTCTTAATCGTTGATTTTTTCATTATCAGGCTGATAACGGCTTTCGATTCTTAATCGTTGATTTTTTTATTATCAGGCTGATAACAGCTTTCGATTCTTAATCGTTGATTTTTTCATTATCAGACTGATAACGGCTTTAGATTCTTAATCGTTGGTTTTTTCATTATCAGACTGATAATGGCTTTCGATTCCTAATCCTGGTTTTTTCATTATCAGACTGATAACGGCTTTAGATTCTTAATCGTTGGTTTTTTCATTATCAGACTGATAACAGCTTTAGATTCCTAAGCGTGGTTTTTTCATTATCAGACTGATAACAGCTTTAAATTCTTACTCATGGTTTTTTCATTATCAGGCTGATAACGGCTTTAAATTCTTACTCATGGTTTTTTCATTATCAGGCTGATAACGGCTTTCGATTCTTAATCGTTGATTTTTTCATTATCAGACTGATAACAGCTTTAGATTCCTAAGCGTGGTTTTTTTCATTATCAGGCTGATAACAGCTTTAGATTCCTTAGCGTGGTTTTTTTCATTATCAGGCTGATAACAGCTTTCGATTCTTAATCGTTGATTTTTTCATTATCAGGCTGATAACGGCTTTCGATTCTTAATCGTTGATTTTTTCATTATCAGACTGATAACAGCTTTAGATTCCTAAGCGTGGTTTTTTTCATTATCAGACTGATAATGGCTTTCGATTCCTAATCGTAGTTTTTTCATTATCAGACTGATAACAGGGGAGTTGCCAAGAAGAGGGGAGGGCTTACTACTACTTACAGTTAAACAAATGAGTAGACGTAGTGAAATGCACAACTGAAAATGATCTATATTAGCTGAGTAGGGGAGTGCCCTATTCACTAAAAAGACTACCAACAATATTTATAGAGAAATTTATTATATAGGCGATTAATACACTTAAATGTCTAGTAGGGGAGGGCTTCTTATTCATTCTTTTTAGTATTTGACCAAGAATACTGGCTTAGTGTTGAGGTTGACCTGATTTAAGCTTTAAAAGGTATTAAGTGCCACTTTAGTTAACAGCTTAAAACCACACTTAAAATCCTTAAAAGGTTTAAGGGGAATTAGATTAAAACCAATATTAACTATATAATACTCAACAATACACATATTAATAGGGTATAAAATGGCAGATCCAAAAGATAAGCTTGTACATGAGAATCATATTTATATATTTACTATTGTTATGGTTTTAGTGGCTTTTTTGGCTGTATGGTTTGCTTATAAACCTCAAATTGTAGGGTTTTTAGTATACACAAAAGGCATTTTAATTATTCCTCTATGGTGGATACATAGCCTATTCAAAGCTATCGGGCTTAATTACGTACCTTTACTAAGTGAGTTGGTGTATTCAACAGAACACCTATGTAAACCAACAAACAATTGGCTTCCATTATTTTGTCAAAATAAGTTTAGCGAAGTCACTATTTTTCAAATTTCAAAAGCCAGTCAAGCATGGAATTTATTAATATTTTTGCTGGCAACACCTTGGATAAAGAAAGCTTATGACCGCTTCAACAGCGAGCATCCAGCACGGGGCTTTATCAAAAGCATGAACCTAGAAGAGTTCATAGAGGAACAAATTCCAAACCAAAGACACTTACAGGTTTTTGGTCCATTAGACTTGTCAAAATATGATACGAACAATGGTCATTTTAAAGCGCTTGATTCAACTTATGAGTTTGCAAATAGGCATGAGTTAATTACAGGAACAAAAGAGCGCCTTGTGAACATTACAATCAACGGAATAACGAAAGAATATAATGATAAAAGCGAAACAGTACCTATCATAGATGAAGAGAAGTTTTTAAATGTCTTACGTGCACAACTAGGGGATCTTTGGATAACCCTTGATAATTCAAAAGAAACAACACCCGATGAATTATCGTATTTATCCGATGTTGATACAATTTTGCTAGCTTTGTATTTACCAGTAGCATGTGCGACTGATGAATCTATGGATGATGAAGAGTTCCGTAAAATCAAAAAAGATTCAACAACATTAATTAATTACTATTGGGATATTTGCACAAAAAATATACCTAGCAACCCATTGTTTACAATTGAAAATCAGTATGTTGAGGGCGATCGTAAGCTTGTAGGGTTTAATTTTGACTTCCTTAGAAAAAGAATTCACAAATACATTAAACATCCCGTTGCTACTAAGATTTTTAAAAACCATGCATATGTAAGAACTATTTTGTGTGAGGTTGTATTAACAGCAAGACAGCTAGGTGTAATGCCACCAACAGATATACGCTGGTTAAAACTATACAATCGAACTGCATACGCATTCATACAGAATATTGGTAGACCGTCTTTGTTTAGTGAGGGTTTAGGTCCAATCTCGCATTATCTAATTGAGGTGAAATTAGGGAAGCCATTAGAAGAGCCAGACTTTAACATTGGTCTTGTTGGTTTTGAATACGAATTATTGAGTTTTGCCATGACTGAAGCTAGACAAAAAGCTGCTGAAGATGTAAACAGTATTATTCGAGTAGTAGAGTTTACGGACAAGGAATTAAACAACGGATCTTATAACTCTAAAAACAATTATAAAGATGATTTTAAGTATAGTAATGATCATGTTTTTGATATGGTGAGTGTAGAAATACCACAGGATGAAATACAAAAAAACAAGCAAAAAGGGTTTTAGTCTTATACTTATAAGTTATAATTGACCGGTATTAAAACACCGGTCTTTTTTATTTAACTATTTTTTTAAAACCATATTTTAACTATACTGTTAAAACATGGCTTAAAAGGTAATACTCTAAAATGCTTTTAAATAATTTCACTAAAATAGTAGCAAGTTGCGCTATTAGTATTATTACAATCTCTACTTACGCTGCACCATCTCAGGACCTTACTTCTAAGATGCAAAAAATGGGCAAAGTAAAAGAAGTTAAACCCTTTAGTGGAGGTTTAACTTCTTGGATTCTTGAGGCACCTAATGGGAAAAATGCGGTGTTTTTTACAACATCCGATGAAAAAGTCATCTTACATGGTACAGCTTGGGATTCTGCTACTAAAAAAAATATATCTGAGCCTCTTAAATTAACTGCAAAAAAAATGAATGCACCAGCACAACAACCAACAGCTTCCGTTGGGAATTTGGCCAGTGCATACAATCATCCAGTCTTTAAAGCTGTAAAAACGCTTTCAGGGTTTAAAGAGGGAAAAGCGAATGATAACAACACTGTTTACATCATTTACGATCCACGCTGTAAATATTGTCACGAAACATTCAACCTTTCTCGCTCATACGTTAAAAGCGGTGCAACTATTAAATGGATTCCAGCTTTAGTTCTAAACCAAAGTGAAAACGGAAAACAATTAGCTGCTGGAATTCTTCGTAAACCATCTGAAGATACTATTAATAAAACCTTTAATGGAACAGATGAAGAAATTAACTCAATTAAAGTGATTCCTACACCACAGGAACTTGCTGAGTTGGATAAACACTTAGGCGCTCTTCAATCTATCTTCTTCTATCACGAAGATATTGTTGCAATGCCAAAAGAAGATCGTGAACAGCGAGAAGCAATTCGTAGCGCTGGACAAAAGCCACAGCCACTAACTGCTGGTGTACCAGTTGCTATCTTTGTAAATAAAAAGACTGGAAAAGTTGAAGCTCGTAGAGGAACTTCAGAAACAGCCACTCTTGACTATATTTTCAAATAAGAGGGAATTGAGATGAACAAAACTCAATTGAAAGCTTTCCAATCGATTGTCGGTAACTTTTCACCTTATTTCTCTAAGATAAACAATGAGTCTATGTTTTTAGATTCTGACCTTTCTGGAGATACGGATAGAAATCGCCAGGTGAGCATCTTCAATATAGATGCAAAGGCCACAGATCTACTATTAACGATCAAAGGATTTGATCAGGTCGAGAATAATTTGTTTAGAGGACAAGTTTTCTTAAATTCTGACGAAAACACAGAAATTCTTATTAGTGAGCCATGCTATTACTTAAACAAAAGCAAGGTTCGTTTCAGTACAAATGAACTTCAAAGCTACATAAAGGAAGTTTGGCATCAAGCTCTAAATGAATATAAGGCTGATGTTACAGACAGCACTATACGTTCTAATGAAGAAAAATACAGCTTATCTTTAGCAGATAGATTCTCTAGTTTTAAAAAGTCTTGGCCAGCTATGGGCATTGTAGCTGCAGTAGTTGTTTTTGCTGGAGGCGGTTACTTTTTAGGTTCAGGTACTAATGCGAAAAATGCATCTTCAGAAACAAGTTCGCAACAACTAAGCACATCTGATAACCCTGAACTTGACGGTAAAGCCTTGGCTCTTAAAAACATGGGGTTAGATCCTAACTCAATGGCTTTTGATAACTCATGCTTTAAAGAAAAATAAGGTGAATTATCTATGAGAGCTAGACGAATAGAAAACCTTGAAGCATTACAGCTAAAGGCCTCAGAAATAGCACAAATAACCGTTAAAGAGTTGGAAGCACGACACTATTTAGTTTGGTGGTTGAGCTCATATGACCGAAACATGAAACGTGGCTATAACAATGAAACCATTTGTTTAAGCACCTATCAGGTGAATGAGTTTTGTTTTTCATATGCAATCACAAGCGAAGTTGAAAAGTTTTATTTACTAATACAACCCGAAAATTGGTTTTTAAATGATTTAGCTTTCGAGTCTGCTTCTATAGATGAAAAAGGCTTAGTTTTAAATTTAGCTGAAGTAAATGATCAGTTATTCAAGCTGTATATATCGCGAATGCAAATCAGATTTAATCTTGATGAAATTCATGCTGAACGTTTAACACACGCAAAGAAATATGCAAAAGAACTGGTCTTTATTCAATACAACCCACAGAAAAATCAGGTCATGAATGTAGGTGTTTCTATCAATTTAGAAAACAACACAATCAATCGAAAATCATCAAATCAAACGGCAAAAAATAAGCGTTTGAAAGGGGCATTCTAATGAAGAAATCAAACTATTTTAAGGTAATTGGTGCAGTAGCAGTTTCAACAGTTGTTTCACTTGCTTATGCTGGCTTTACTGAAATTAATAGTTCTGGAGACATTGTTTCTAAAGACAGTGCAAATGCTTTACGCACCAGTTTTTCAACACCAAATCAAAATATACCAGCGCCATTACGCACATATTCACTATGGGATAAGATCTCAGAGACAACCAAATATAATGGCACAGTAGAACCGAAGCCAACACCTGTTGCAATTGCGAGTACATCTTCTCAAGCACAAAATATTCAAAGCAAAAGCAATATTAATGTGGCTAACATAGAGAGCCAACAGGAAATCAAAAGATTACAGGCAGCACTAAAAGAGAAAGAAACTGAGAATAACAAGCTCAAATATTCAAACCTTGACATGCAAGTGCAAGTAGTTGAACTAAAAAGCGATATAAACGAACTGAAGCAACAAGTTAACTTTTTAGCAAGCCAGATGCAAATTGTTGAAAGCGATGTGCTTGTAATGAAAAACAAAAAACCAAGTTCTTTTCTAGCACGAAATTAAGCAATGGTTGTGAAGAAAATTACTCAAAAACCTACCAGTGAACAGCAACGAGCAATTGATAAAGCAACACGACTAAAAACCAGTTTTAAATTGATTGCTTTTGCTGGTACTGGTAAGACTACGACATTGATCCACTGTAGTAGTGCTTTGCAACAACTAGGTAAGCTTGGACTATATCTATCATTTAATAAAAAGATGGCAGATGAAGCTAATCAAAAATTCGCTGAATATGGATTGAATTCAGTCACATGTTCTACATTCCATTCCCTAGCTTACAGAAATATACCCGGTTGGCTGAAAAATAAGATTAACAAGCCTACGTTACTTCCTAAAGATATTGTTCAAAAGTTTAAACTTGAAAACATTCGATTTCAGTACAACGGGAAAAACCGACAACTCACCGATCTAACATTAGCGCTGATTATCCTTAATACATTACGTTATTTTTGTATGACAGTGGATCAGACTGTTACCAATGATCATGCTTACATAGCATTAAAAGAACAAACATCAATTAAGCGCAATGACGTTCTTGAAGATAAAATCACTTCAATTGCGAAAATGATCTGGAATGATGTAGTTGATCCAAACGGTGATTATGGTATTACACACGATTACTATCTCAAGTGGTGGGTACTGCAAAAACCACAACTTGATTTTGATTACGTGATGGTAGATGAAAGCCAAGATAGTGACCAATTAATACTAGATGTACTCAAACGTCAAAAAGCAAAAGTTATTTTTGTTGGAGATCCATACCAAAGCATTTATGGCTTTAGGGGTGCGAAAGATATTTTACAGAACCTAGATCTTGAAGCATTGTACTTAGAGCAGTCGTTTCGGTTTGGTAATGCAGTTGCAGATATAGCTAATCTACTTCTCAATAAACTTTTTGGTGAAACCCGACAGTTAAAAGGTTTACCAAGTAAAACGTCAAAAGTTACCACTTTCAGTACATCAAGTTATGCACCATCTTCATTGAACGCGATTATTTGTAGAACAAATGCTACGGCTTTTGAATACTTTTTTAAGTTTCATAGCTACCTTAATGGCGAAAAGAAAATACGTCTTGAGGTTGATGGAAAGCGCAGTAAAGATATTTTCAGTGGTATTTTTCAACTGAGAGCAAATAAACGGCCAACGTGTAAAGAGCTTCAAAACTTTTCTTCCTACCAAGAGCTTGTGGACCATATACAAGTGTTTGGAGAAGTGGAGGGGGCAACTACAGAATTAAAAACCTTTCTGGATCTAACAAACCAATACTCATGGCAAGTGATTGAGTGGGCGTTAGAAAATAGTATGGCTGATGATGAAACTGACCCAAAAAACACTTTGGTCATTAGCACATCACACAAGAGTAAAGGTTTAGAGTGGGATAATGTCCTAATCGCAAAAGGGTTTAACTATAAAATTCTCGATAAAAAGCTAATGATTTCTGCAGATGAAAAACGGCTGTTGTATGTGACCGTAACACGAGCCAAAAACATATTATTTACAGATGGCATTAATGATTTATTGGAACACTTAAATTCAAAAAATATGGAGATTTCAAATGCCTAATCAAGTTGAAGTTCTGCAAAATAGAGTGTTTCAGGCATGTCACAATGCTAGTTATATTCGCGGAGAGTTTCATCACGAACCGTATATCATGGAGCTAGTTAAGAAAAAGGGCTCACAGGTCGCAGATATAATCACACCACTTCTTGAAATGTTTCATCTAATTGAAAAGGAAACAAAGTCAAACTTTAGTTTCACAGAAGATTTTAATTTCAAGCAACGCCATTTTGAACCAGGTGTTTTTCTCAAAACTAAAGAGATATTAAATGGTGTAGAAACGTTCGATGGCCTAGCTATCGTTGATATTCCTTCAGGATCTTTTAGAAGCATTGTCATAGATTCAGGCGGTGGAATTGCTTCAAGTAAACATACAATTGAGCAGTTTAAGGAATTAAAGGGGAGATATTTAATTCCATTTTATTTTGATGGAATCTACGTGCACCCTCACTGTTATACATATTTTTTCATCGAAAATGATATTAAGAGGGTGATGCCCCTTGAGGCTTATGATTCAAGCAAAGTAGGAAATGAGCAAAACATGGGCTTGCATTGGGTAGAAGAAGCAATTGAATACGGTAATCTTCACTTTGGGTTTGAAGTTGAAACACCAGATACCGAAACAATTATAGAAAAAGTCTAAAACCAAACGACAAAAAAGGGCATCTTATAGATGCCCTTTTTATGTTTTGAAATTAATAAGAAAGGTCGATTGCCACTTGTGCTAAAGATGTAAAAGCAGAGGATTCACACATATAAGATTGACGAATAAAAAACGATGGATTGTATGAACTCACCATAGTTTGACTATCACAGTTTTGGCTAAATTTAATATGTTGTATATTGATTGCTTGCCAAGCTGCAGCATTCTTTTGACTTTCCGCACGAACGTCTTTGATGAAACGTGTTAATGATTGGTTGTACGGTGTATTGCACTTAAGTTCTGGTGAACCGTACTCAGAATCACGCGCTTCATTATAATTAAATACGCATTTTTGATACTCGGCTTGTACCTTGTTATAAGCTTGAATAGCTTCAGCTTTGGTCTTATAACCAGCGTTGGCAGATGACGTAATAATGGTAGCAGCACATATCAAAGCTAAACTTAAAAACTTTTTCATAATCTGATCCTTTATTACTTCATTAATGCCGGAATAAACATTGCCCAACCTAATTTGTTGGTCGCTTTACATTGCATGCTTAGTGTTTTGTACTTTGCAGTCTGGCCAGCGTATAACTGATCGCAGTTAGCAAGTAACTGAGTAAAGTTTCGATTGTGATCAGCTAGAACACGCGGAGCTTCTTCATTATTAATATATTTAGAAGCAAGGCTACCAAGCTGACTTGCGCGGTTATAAACATTTGTATAGCAATTTAGGTGTTTTGCATCAAATGGATCGTTAGAAACCGCAGCACATTTAACGTTTACTAAGCGCAGTTTTTCAAGTTCAGCACGAATAGAGTCTGAGCTAGTATTAGCACTAGCATTAAAAGATGCACATGCTAAAAGGCTAAAACCCAATAAAGACAAAAATCTGTTTTTCATAATATTTCCTTTAATTGCTCTATTAAGGGTATTCAGAATAGTAAGGGCATAAACGCATAACAATACCTTCAAATGTAACGGCTTCACCTAAAGTCACAACACCATCACGAGGGTTTCTATCAAGGTTTCTGTTCGCATTATATTCACGACTAGGACTTTTATATGGTCCACCTAAAACTAGAGCATAAAACCCAGCTATTGTTTTATTATTATAGTCGCTTTTACGTTGTCGTGCTTTTACTGCAAGGTATAAATCTAATAATTCGACTTGTTGTTGAGCACTCAGGGTAGTGATTTGCTTAGGGTTTGATTTAATTGAAGCTGGTATTCCTCTCGCTGTTAAATCTGAAGCATTAATATCTGTTATACCAATTTTAGTCCATTGACTTAAACCATATGCACCAGCGTTGTTGTCAATTTTAAGATTAAAACCGCCAGATTCAAAACCAAGAATAGCTGCAACGTCATTAGGGTTATAACCATGTTTTAAAGCAACACGCTTAATACCATCTTTAACCGCACCAAAAGCACCTGGTATACCCCAACCACATTTACGATCTGGAGTACCTTGTCCACCTTTTAAGATTTGTGCATCTGAATAAACTTGCCCGTTTCCACCTTCATCAAAAAGCTGTTGCATTTCAACTACTGCTACTTCAGGAATAACAGTTGGTTGTTCAGCTTTCGTATAAAGTTCATCTACACGGCCAGAATAGCGTTGAGTTTCTGACGCTGTATAAGCTGCCAAAAGAGCCTCTAAGCGTTCATTTTGTTTATGGATCTCTTTAGTCAAATAGTTTTGTGCATTGATAATGTTTAGCTTTTCAATCAAAAGCCCCATCATCGACATGGTTGCTAATTCATTAAACCATTTAGAGTTGCCATAACGTCCAGTACCAATGTTTTCAATTAATTCTGCTGGCGTAGAATTAAGTGCACCAATATCAAAACCCACATCATCAGCCGTACCACCAAATATAGTTCTAGGCGGTGCATATTGAGCAACATCATTTGCATAAATGGTACCGCTTGCAGCTGCTTCAGGTGAGATAGTACCGTCAGCAATCATTTGAGCGACTTGCACTTGTGCAGATCCATAAGCATCCATCGAAACATCGCCACTAAATGCAAGTGCTGGAAGCTTTTTGCCTTGTTTTACTGCAATGCCATCTACCGATGAAGAAACGGGGAGGGTGATTCCTGTTGATGATGAATATAAGGCATTCCATTGAGTCCTAATGGTGTTACCCAAGTACGGTGTGTATTTGTTTTCTAATGCTTGTCCTTGTGGCGAGACACTAATCACAACGTCCTGAGGTAAATATGGCGTAGGATCTGTTAACTTATATTCAGAACTACCCACATATGGCGCAGATCCTTTAACGCGTTGCTGAAGTGCAATGGATGGATTTTTAAAAACTTGATCTAAGTTTTTATTCAGCCAAACATCTAGCCCACGTTTTGCTTTTACACCATATTCAATGTGCAAATGCACGGCACATGAACCACAGCCTTTATTTGACATGTGTGCGATGTTTTGACCAGCTTGAATACGTTGACCAGGGTAAGCGTTAAATTTTTTTTGATACGATGGATCAGTATGGCGATACATGATTCGATCGCCAGTATCCATCTGCATAATTAGTGGGTTAGTGGTTGATTGGTTGCTTGAACCAGATGAACGTGTGTCATAAGAGACAATAGAACCTGAACCAATTGCTTTAAGTGTAAGGTCATTAGGATTCGCACGACTAATATCAATACCGTTATGACTACCAGCAGCGCCCCCTCGCAAACGAAATTCACCAAAACGACCAGCACTACGGCGCCCATCATTCGGCATGATCGAATATTTATGGAAAATCATTTTTTGAGCGTTGTTAGGAACTTTTGCCGTATTAGCGTTTGTAGCAGTTACGTTTTCAGAAATAGGATCGGCGTTAGCGGTATAAATAAAAGCCGAGCAAGTCACTAAAATTGCGACTTTAATGCCACAGCTCAAGGGCTTTAATTGAAATGAGGGTCTAAATTTCATAAGTGAATCGCCAGGCTTAAAGGAAGTTCTTAAAATAAATTAACTTCTTATTAAATGTCCCTAATATCTAAGTGGACGGATTAAGTATATACGATTAAATACTTATTTTATACTTTAAAAAAAGTTTTTAGGTTTTGTTTTAAGATAGTATATACATATAGCGTTAATCTTATTGATAGGTTTAAGAATAAGGTTACATAGTTTTAATATTTTAATTTAATAAAAGTAGTGAGGTATCTAAATATGTTAAATCACGCACACGTTTTAAGCGCTACTTTCGACCAAGCGATTGACCGCGCTTCAATGGGATTAGACTTTTTAATCCAAAACAAAGTACACCAGAAGAATGAAAATGCCTTGTTAGCTCACATTGAAATGCTAGAAAACAAAATCAAAGGTATTACAAGTCAGTATAACGAATTGGTTGCTGAAGCGAACGCACACATTGATGACGTTACAAGCAAGCACAATGAGCTGGCGAACAAGTACAACAATGTTTGCGCCCAAATGAAAGCAAAAGACATCGAGCTTAATAACAAGCAAATTGAGTTAGAAAAAGAGCGTATCAACAACTTTGACTTACTTGTGCAAAACCGTTCATATAACAATTTGAACCGTGCTTACAGTCATGCAGTTGGTCAGCTAGAGAAAGATCAACAGCAACTTGTTAATATCGGCGTTCGTAGATTTATTTTTAACTCTACAAGCAAAAACAACATTCAGAAAATTAACTTTTAATTATGAATATTTTGATAAAAAAAATGGTGCTTTTTGAGCACCATTTTTTATTGTCTAGATTTTAAGGTTTACCTTTAAACTTAGACAGAGTTGAGCTTAAACCTGAACGCACACGATTAGTCATAGAGCTACGGCCAGAAATATTAGATTTCTTGGTTGCACTAGAACTAGCACCAAAACGTGCATTAGGAGTCGAACCAGTACCATACGTATACCCAGTACTACTTGCAACATTCACACTACCGAAAGTAGAACCAGTCTTAGATGCTGATGCTTTAGCTACACCACGATTAAACGTAGAAGCTGTTTTTCCGTAAGCATTTGCACCATATAGACCACCACCAGTAGTAGGCGTATTATTTGTACCACTTACACTTGTAGCACCCATACCGAATGTAGATTGACCTTGGCTTGGGCTAGGTGATGTTGGTTTAGCACCAAGACCAGTTGTACCACCCGTACCACCACTGACACCACTTGGAGTAATACCACCTGTACCACCAGTTGCAGCGCCAAAAGAAGCGGATCTAGCTGGCATATTTACAGGGCTATATGCAGTCGTACTACCAGTACCGCCTAATGTATTACCACCTGTACCACCATTGCCACCACCACCACCTTTCGGATTGTTTGGACCACCCTTACCACCATCAGGACGTCTACCAGGCGGTAAAGGACGGCGAGATGCTGGAGATGGACCAGACAACGTACTTGCAGCGCCACCAAACTTTTGAATAGCTTCTTTTGAGTTTGTTTCACCCCACTGACCGCCATTCAATCCAGAACCAATCCATTGTTGTACTTGGTCAGCAACACTAAATACCAACCCGTAAATCAGGTAGATCGCTGAAGTCATCAAGAATAGATATAAGAAGAACTTCCAGATAAACGTAATCAGCTCAGTAAAGATAACTGTAAACGTATTAGATGAATAAGCGATGCTCATTGCACCTTGGTAGCTAAAGAACATATCAGTAAGCGTAACGAGAGCTGGCCCGATAATAATTTCAGCCATCCAGAAACCAACAATGATAAATATTGGTCGCATGAACAACGTTAATACCGTGACATAACCTTGTGTTTGGCTACCGACAAAAGTACGCTCAGGGATCATGTGCATTAGCGCCCATAAAGGCAAACCACACACAGCGTATAGGATATGGATGATCCAACCCACACAAGCTAGACCAAAGAAGATCATTGGCATATATGGAATAACAACCGCCATCCACACACCAAGAATCGTCAAATATGTTACTAGCTGACCAAGGATAGGAGCAAAGATATTTTCAACGGCATATTCTAAAGCGTTGGTGCCTTCTTCAGTTACGCCCTTAAGCCCTGGTACCCATTGAACAAGTGCAGAACCAGAACGAGCAGTAAGCACGACTAATTTCATGCCGACAACAGTACCTTGAGCCACAGCTTTATAGACTAAGATTGCTTCACCAGTATCTTGAATATTACGGATAACATTCGTATTGCGGTGCAATGTAGTAGGGCTGATATTTGAGCTAGACGAATTATTATTTAATAATTCCGCATCGCCTTTTTCACCGACCAATATACCCATTACCAATGATTTAGTAATGTTTGTTGCCCAAGCAGAACCATACGCCGAAAACTTTTGATCGATGTTGGATACTTTGTTTGAGTCACCACCATCGGTAGACATTGATATTAAGTTGGTAGAGTCGGCAATATCGCCGTTTGCCACCCAATTATTGTTGGATGTAAGGCTACCAACAGCATTATCCATTGCAACATAAACGGTGTTATAAATTGCTTCACCTTTTGAGTTGCTCATGATTGCTGAATTCAGTGTAGGAGGGGTGAACGTCCACAAAGGTTCAGTAATATACTTCTCAACAATAGCGCGATATTGACCTACTTTAATACGAGCTTCAGGCGTCATCATCCAACCGCGCTGATTTAGCGTATTAACAACAGTTTGAACCGCAGTATAGCCATTTTCAGAAGTCAGAACATTATTCGTTACGGTATGACTCTTATTCACATAATTATCAACTAGCGCATTAAAGGCATCCATTCCAGCTTTACTAATAGGGAATGTGCCTTCTTGCTCAGTAGCATTAGCATTTACTTGATACGCGATATACCACTTTTCTAAATCGATAAAGAATTGACGATATAGATTGTTCTTTTCTTGTTGTAACTTAGCTTGAACATTTGCCAAAGCAACGTTGATCTTGTTTTGATCTGATTGGCGAAGTTTATAAACAGGAATGTCCATTAATTCAGCATTAACCGCAGCTGGATTAACAACGTTCATTGAAGCACCGCCACAGATCGGCTCTTTTTTGCCCCCAACTTCTAAACGGCTGTCAGCGTAAGCGAAGTTATAAGTAACAGATGTCCAGTTACTTGCAGTTTTAGCGGTTTTATCAATGTAGTTTTGCTTTTTCTCTACTGCAGTCATGCTAACACCAGGATTAGCATTCCCCCCATAAGCACCATCACTAAAATAGCGCCCGAATGCTGGTGGTAGAGTATAAAACTCTTGGTTTAAAACGTTAATACAATGCAACTGGCGAAGCATAACAGGCGCATTTTTCCTAAATCCAAAGATGTCACGCTGATGATCGTGCGTATCTGACAAACTAGCCGAAGCCATTAAGGATTCGCCTAACGTTCTATTATTAATTGTATTGGATACATTATTTGACCATAGCACCATACCTAGCACGACTACTTGAATGAAACAGTAGCCGGACGCCGTAGGTAAAAGTAAAATAATCGAATATAATATTCGGGAAAACATCGTAGTGACTTTTGAATCTTTCCCGAAAGCTTCACCGTCCTGGGCGCTTTTCAAAAGTGCTGTTAAACCAATACCGATCGCAAAAACCAAAACCAACGACATTGCCACACTAGCTACACCGCCTAATAATATATTAGTGAGTAAACCTGATGATGGTACTGTCGAAGCTGGTCCAGACGCATTGATAAACGCATTGATGAAGTCGTGTCCAAAGATAGATGAGAGAAGAGTAACGGCTTGGTCGCCATCACAATTCGGATTTGTCGATTGACAAAATAAACTCATAGCTAACTCACCGTTTTTCTTAATGCTTCTTATACATCGCTTACTTAAGACGACTAAAAGCAAAGTGTTATAAATTACAAGTTAGACGTTTAACTAAAAGGCTTAATACCTTTTAACCAAAGAATCATTAAAACCATTTTATTACAAATAACAATGGTTTTTAAATTAGCAATAATGTACCACAAAACTATTATTGGTATATACAGAAAGTTTAAACATGACTTGCTAATTGTTTTAATGATTTAGTTTAAATACAAGAGACTATTATGGATAAAGCAAAGTTTACATCTCACTTAATTTTACTGTCGGAAATTAAGAAATCTGTATCTAAAGATATGGGGGAAGATATAACTGTTTTAGAGTTATCCTACATACTCAACCAAAGCATAAACCCTTTAATGGCAATAACTTATAAAGAAAAACTAGATAAAATAAATACTTTTGAATTAGATCCTATTGAAGTTCTCAAAAAACGCAAGAACCTAAAAATATTAAAAGTATTAAACCTCATGCTTACGTTAAATCTAGACAAAACCATTAAAAAAGACGATATAGAAAGTTACAACGAGTATAAAGACAAGTTTTTAGAGAACATCGCAACAATAGGTTTAGACAGATTAGAGCAAGAAGCGTTAAAGGTACAAATTGAAAATTTATTGAAGTATAATTGGGTATCTTAATACATATCTTAATTTTAAGATTCTGACTTTAATAAAGGGTTTAAGCCAAATGGAAAACATTCAGAACGAAGAAGATATACTTCAAGACGCGACCAGAGCCGTTTTTAATTGTGGTGCTAGTTTTAGTGAAGCTAAAGTAGTTTCCCTTACTGACGAGTTTAACCCACAACCCACACTACAAACACAACGAACCAACCTAAAATATATCTACGACAATAAACTACCGAATGAAATTGGTCGTCAATTAGCGCAAGAACCAGAATACCAAGAAGAAACACGTTCATTACTTGTTGGCCACTTTAAAGAAATGGCTCTAGAAGATTTAATTGAGCAGCAAGATTACCAAAACCGCTACAAACAAACAGATCCAGAATTGGACCAAGACAATGAATCTGAAAACAATACGGATAACGAATACACATCACGCCCACCAGAGCCTAGACCTTGGTAAGCCTAACCATTAAAAAGAAAATGCCCGAATGATGGGCATTTTTTATATCTACGTAATATCTAGCTTCAAAAGTTCAGATGGATCTATGCGCTGACGGAATGAACATGCGAGTTCTTTTACAATTTGATTTTGATATTGTTTGCGGTCGAATGTATCAAAAGCTGAAACCTCAATTTCAGGATCAGTGATTGCATTTAGAAGATCCTTGGTTGCATTGAGTGATGCGGTAGGGCAAACATAGATAAGGTTAAGCACTGAAGTACGAAGCAAAATATCTAATAAGTGATATTTGGGCGGTTCCAGTTCCTTATCTACATTAGAAAAGTAGTTCACAAGATAAATGTCATTTGATAAATGCAGATTGATATTGTCAATGAGATCTTTGGTAACACCGTCAAGAATGCCATTCACCTTCAACAAAAGTTCAGTGTTTTCTATGTCTTTAATTTTTTGCGTATCGACACGTTCATTAAATAAGTTTTTTAGATTTCTCAAAAACTTTGGTTGTGGCGCCGTAGTTTCAAAATACATCTGATTTTTAATACGGTTCTTCATGTAAGTTTGGATAATCTTAGCTTCAGAAGAAAGAAACTCAATCTTAAACGTGTCGTATGACACTAGATCAATAAATACTTGCTGGCCAGCACCCGACTTAATATCAAACCAGTTCATAAAAATACTGGCTTTGAGTGATTTCAATTGTTTAAGAATAGCCGTCTTCTCAAAATCATTCATATTGAAGTAGCTACTTGAAAAAGTATCGAGATAAAACTTCCATTTATCTTGCACTATATTCCACGCTTGATTAATAGAAATGATTGGAGCATCTATAATTTCATCTTTGATGAATTTTGACAGCTCATATAATTCATTTAAACGTGCTTGGTAGTTGAAGTCTTGAGTAATCACATTCTTTTCTGATGTTGTGGACTCAGAATCCTCAAGATCCGCACCAACCAATAAATAAGCATCGGTTACTTTTGGTGTTTCCTTATTTGACGGTGCTGGTACTGGAGCACTAGAAAGTTCAGTGGAAAAAGTTTCATCATCTTCCGCTGGCGTATACGGCGGTGTAGTCTCTTCATTAGGAGAACGTGCGTCTGTACGTTCAGCAAAAAAGTAAAACAATTCTTCTTGCGGTGCAACTTTAAACGGCGTCACATTATTATTGATGATTGCTTTTACAATATGGTTTGCCAGTTTAAGCGTGTAGGATAGGGCATGTATATAAAGCTCTAATGTTGCAAAGTTACTGGTATCAACTTCATTAGCACCAAACCAAGATAGGTTACGCAGTTCAAGCCAGCTCGTGAAAGAATCGTGAGAGCTATTAAAACTTAGATCTACGGTCTTGGACAAATTGAACCGTACCGGGTTTGTCGGAGAGTCAATATTCTGAGAGACTATCCCGATGACAAAATTAAAATATACCCCTGAAATCAGAGAAAGAGCGGTTCAATTATTGATTGAATCTGAAAAAGATTATCCTTCTACTTGGGCTGCAATCAC
>CAACWC010000427.1_pt1 | contig 46339 bp, 51 predicted proteins | sample 2275511 | NCBI WGS metagenome assembly CAACWC01 (sample SAMEA5312443, study PRJEB27640) | indoor metagenome | biome: indoor environment; feature: controlled; material: polymer antistatic dissipative epoxy resin | place: Italy | collected 2014-05-27 | reverse complement strand
AGACCCAACGAATAGTCATAAACAGTTGTGCTGGCGACAATAGCAAGAGTGAACCACCTGATCCCTTCCCGAACTCAGAAGTGAAACCTCTTAGCGCTGATGGTAGTGTGGAGTTATCCATGTGAGAGTAAGTCATCGCCAGCTCATTAATTCAAAATCCCCCTAACTTAACAGTTAGGGGGATTTTTTTATGCTGAAATACTAGGTAAGAATAAGAAGAGTAGAGTGGAGAATATGCATCTATATAAATGGTAAAAAGCCAGCATTTGCTGGCTTTTATGTCATATTTAACAAGGTCACAGAGCACCTTTTAACGTTTCTTGATGTACTTTAACCTGTTTTGTTGGCATGCTTTCTATAGTGGTAATAAATTTATTCTCTAAACAAAAGCAAGAATATGGTGGAATTATTTGCCAAGTAAGCAATTATTTGAAGAAAATAGCTATTTCTGAAGCGAAAATGGATCAGGAATGACTGACTTATGTATTACAACACATGGTTTATTACGGTTATTAATGTGTTTTAGATCAGTTAAGTTACGCACTAAAATAAGGACTTTACCGAAAATCTACCAAGCATATGTCTTGTAATTAAATCAACGCATGCAGCGAATAGTTTATAGCTTGCTGCCCAGGGTTGCTGAAATCGTTTAATTGAACACAGAACACCTCATTAAAAGAACATGAATCATGAATTTCGCAGTTTAGGTATCTAGCTGTCGACGTGCATGTTTTAATGCCGTTCTTAAACCTTCTTCAAGGGTTGGGTGATAAAACGGTTTCTGCAAAATTTCATCGACGGTCAGTTGCTCTGCGATCATCCATGCCAGTAAATGGGCCAAATGTTCAGTAGAGTCTGTGAGTAATTCAGCACCCAGTAGCTTTCGGCTGTTTTTATCCACATAAACCTCGATGGCCCCATGGTTTTTACCCAGAACCAATGCACGTCCTTGTTTAGCATAAGATACTTCGCCGATGACAAAATCGATAGGTACACTTTGTAATTGCTTAAAGTTTTGTCCAACCATAGCCATTTCTGGGCTACTAAACACGATACCTAAGGGTGTTAGAGTTTTGCATGATTCTATATTAGGGAAATTTAATGCATTTTTGACTGAGACCTTACCTTCGTGAGCGGCTTCATGTTGTAATGGAGTATCAGTATGTGCATCGCCAATGATAAAAATCGGATAGTCGGCGAGTTGTTTGGTCTCAGGATCAACAGGTAAATGTTTTAAGTCTGTGAATGAGGTGTAGATATTTTCGAGTCTAAGGGTATTTAAAAAACTACTGCGTCCTGTAGCGACCAATAAATAATCGACGTTGAGTGTTTTAGGCTGACCATTTTCAATAAAACTAATTTCAACTTGATCGTTTGTATAATTAACTTCTGTGGGTAAAATTTCGAATTTGATCTCAAGTTCAGCGCTAATTTCTGTTTGTGCCAACTGCTGCAATTTAGGACTGGTCAGAACGCCGACTTTACGGCTACGTGCAAAGACGGTGGTATTGACACCAAGTCGTTGCATGGCTTGTGCAAGTTCAATTGCGATGACACCGCTCCCAATCACCGCTAAGGATTTGGGTAAAGTATTAAGTTCAAAGATTTGATCGGAGGTGATGAGTCGATCACCGAGTTGATTCTTCCATGCTGGGTCAAAGCTAGGTGTGGAGCCTACAGCTAAAATAAAGCTTTTGGCTTGGTAGAGTTGCCCATTAACTTCGACCGTTTTTGAATCGACAAAGCGAGCACGGCCCTGAATTTTATGAGACTCAGGCCAGCTCTCTACGGTTTTAAGGGTGCTATGAGTAAAGCGATCACGGAGTTTTTGTACGTGTTGCATGACCTGACTGCGGTCTATTTTTGACTCTACTTGCAATCCGACACGATCCGCATGTTGAATATCATGCATGCGATTTGCTGTAGAAATTAGGACTTTTGAGGGCATACAACCCACACGTGCACAAGTGGTGTCCCATGGCCCATCATTAATGATTAATAGATTTTGTGTGGACTTCACGGCTTGTTGGTAGGCTGCGATACCCGCAGTTCCAGCCCCAATAATAATCAGATCATACATAAGCAAACGTTTATCTAAGCGAGACATATTCTATAGTTAACATATTCAGGGCTGTAGATGATTATATTTTGTAAAAAAACGGCACTAGATACCGTCTTTACTTTCATTTGACTTATAAGCCAGTACCAACGCTTACCCCAACGGTAGGACGTACATTCATTGAACTACATGCTGTCATTAAGGTACAGCAGAGTAAAAGCAGCAACAGTTTATTCATGGAGTAATCCTCGTTGTTTTGCCTGATTGAACAGCAAACTAGAGCGAGCACCACTCTTACAGACCATTAAAATAGGCTTGGGTAATTCATTATAATATTTAGCAAATTCGACCACGTCTGTTTCAGAAATTTTACTGCTGGTAACCGGTTGGTAAATTACGCTGACTTTGGACTGTTCCGCAATATTACGAAGTTGATCAACGCGAACGGTATTGCCTTGTTCTTGATCTGGTCGGTTGACAATGACCGACTTAAAACCTTGTTTTATCAACTGTTGAAACTTGTCTTGGGTCATTTCCCCTGAAACGCTGAGCTGTGGGCTGAGTGCTTGACTCAGGTTGTTCGTTGTCGCCCACAATGCACTGCTCGTTAAAATTAGAGCAGTGCAGATGACACTTTTAAACAACCGTTTAGTCATCTAACAGGTCCATTTGTTTCGCCAGTTGGTATAAGTTGTTTGAGCGATTACCTGTACGGCAGAACATTAAAACAGGTTTTGGTAGCTCATTGAAATGATTGGCAAAAGTGCGTACATCCATTTCTGTGATTTGCCCTGCAACGACAGGTTGATAGACATAATCGAGGCCTGCAATACGTGCTGCTTCTTCAATTTGAGCGCTGGTTGGTTGTTCTGGGCCACCTTCCATATCTGGGCGGTTATTGATCACAGATTTAAACCCTTTTTCAACCACTTGAACCAAATGTTCTGGGCCAATTTGACCTGCAAAGCCTACATTTTCGCTCATGCTGTCACTCCAAAATTAAACTAATCGAGATATGCTTTATGATAGCATTAAGCTGAAAGTTCAGCCTATGCTGTTGAAATATTTATAAGCGATTACAACCATAAAATAACGCAATGGAGCAGGTATGCACGCCTATACCGTTGAACCGCTATATGTCAAAAGTGGCCAAGAGGTCATTGCTGCGGATTTCTATCGTCCGAAAACCGAAGAAAAACCAGCAGTGATTGTGATGGCCCATGGTTTGGCTGGGCTTCGCCAATTCAAACTAATCCAATTTGCACAACGTTTTGCACAAGCGGGCTATGCAGTCGTATTATTTGACTACCGTTATTGGGGCGGGAGTACCGGACGTCCACGAGAGTTGGTCTCGATTAAGAAGCAGCTTGAAGATTGGCGGACCATGATTAACCACCTCAAAGAACGTAAGTCGATCGATAGTCGACGGATCGTGTTGTGGGGGACGGCGCTCAGTGGCGGTTATGTGCTCGATATCGCAGCAGAGTTCAAGAATGTACAGGCCGTGATGGCGCAAGTGCCTTTTGTAGATGGGGCAGCAAGTGCTAAGTTATATCCTTTGCAACAGTTCCCCAAAGCCTTAAAACTATCCAGCCAAGATTATATGGGGGGAAAAGTAGGGATGTCCCCGACTACTTTACCTGTGGTTGATCCACGTGAGTTATGTTTTTTGCCGACGCAAGATGCGTATTTGGGTTATCGTTCGATTATTAATCCTGATTATTATTGGAGTGGAGAGATACCTGCCCGACTCTTTTTTAATCTAATTCGTTATCGTCCCATTCAAAATGTCAGACAAATTAATATTCCTGTACTTTTCATTGCTGCCAAGCATGATAGTTTAATTCCGATCGAATCCAGTCGTGAAGCAGCCACCAATATTGCCCCTTTTGTTCAATATCATGAGTGGGAAATGCAGCATTTTGATATTTATCATGCCAGTTGGTTTGAAAAAGCCATTTCGACCCAATTAGAATTCTTACATCAACATATTGGAGTCAACTAAATGATTATCGTCTGTCCTACTTGTTTGGCCAAGAATCGTGTGCCTGAAGAGAAATTAAGTGCTAATCCGAGCTATGGTCAATGCCACGCAGCGCTTTTACCTGCGGCACCGATTGAATTGAATGAGCAGAATTTTAGCCAGTTCATTAGCCATAGCGATTTACCTGTGTTTATTGATTTATGGGCAGAGTGGTGTGGTCCATGTAAAATGATGGCTCCGCACTTTGCTGAAGTGGCCAAGCAAAATCCGCAGGTTATTTTTGCTAAAATTAATACCGAAGAATCTCCGCGCTTGAGCAGTGCGTTTAACGTACGTAGTATTCCAACCTTAGTTTTAATGAATAAAACTACTGAAATTGCTAGAATAAGCGGTGCGCTCCGTGCGCCACAATTGCAACAATGGTTAGATCAACAGTTGCAAGCCCAGTCATAACGAAAATTGGAGTCAACGTGTCAGAGATTCATGTGAAACCAGAAGGGATGTTGTCTCTTCAGACAATTGCAATGCCAGCCGATACCAACTGGAGTGGAGATGTTTTTGGTGGTTGGATTGTGTCACAAATGGATTTGGCGGGTGCAATTCACGCGGAGCGTTTTAGTAAAGGGCGTTGTGCAACGATTTCGATTAATCAGATGACGTTCTTGGTCCCTGTCAAAGTCGGGGACGTGATTAGTTGTTATACTAAAATTTTAAAAGTAGGCAATACCTCGATTCAAATGGAAATTGAGGTATGGGATAGTCATGATAGTTCACGCCCACCTGTACGTGTAACTGAAGGTGTATTTACCTTTGTGGCAGTGGATGTCAAAGGCAATAAGCGCCAAATTCCAACTGATGTGAAAGAGAAATTTTTTGCCAATCAAGCTTGAGACGAGCTAAAAGCCAGTAATAATACTGGCTTTTTTATAATTATTTGAAAAGTGATTAAGCTTTAGAACATCGTGTTGCTATTTGCTGATTCGGCAGGCACGCTCTGCACGGCATCCCAATGTTCTACAATTTTACCTTGTTCGACACGGAAAATATCAACGACAGCCTCTCCGCGGTCTTGTGCATTTTGGGTGGAGTGGACGTGCAGTACAACCAAATCACCATCGGCAATCACACGCTTGATGGTACTTTTTGCTTGTGGGTGTTCTTTAAAATACTGGGTGAAATAGTTTACAAAAGGCGCTTTGCCGTCTGCAACATAGGGATTATGTTGAATGTATTGTGTACCAATATAGCGGTCAGAATAGGTTTGAACCTGATGCTTGCTAAAAACGCCTTCATAAAAGTCCACCACAATTTTTTTATTTTGTTCAGTCAGGGCAGAGGTAGAATGATGACTCGGCGTTGTTGAAACCGATGAGTTGGCTGGTTGTGCTGTTGGCAGGCCACCAGCCCCAAAGAAAATAAGGCAGTCGCTAAAATTAGTCTTTTTTTCATCAAGTCAGCTCAAATATTCATGTTATGTAGCATGATTTTGAGCTGAGTCGAAACAAAGATATAGTAAGTTTTAGTCGCAGCTTTAGCGTGTTGTTGTAAATTTTATACTTACCAAACAGTAAGTTATATTTACATTTTTACTTTTTTAATGATGCTTTGTCGAGCCACGCCCATAACATTTCACATTGAACGGGTGCTTCACCCGATTCATCCATTACTGTCACAGAAACTAAAGTTTCACCTTTAGTGGTGGTTTGCATCAGCTGCTGTTGTTCTGGTGTTAAGGTGGCTGTCGCTGTCATGGCACCTTTACTCGGACGTTTAAAGTCAACGTGCATGCTTTTAATCAGAACGATGCAATGATCAGGTACATTCATCCCTGTTACAAAACCCGTTGCCGTTTCAGCAATTAAGGCCATGGCACAGGCATGCAGTTGACCAATATGGTTTTGCATGGCACGGTGATTTTCGATTTTGACTACGACTTCGCTGTGACTGACTTGCAAATAACGAATATTAGCACTGCCGACCATGGGAACTATGCGACCAAAAGCTTGACTCCATAATCGCGTACGTAATGCTTTCGGCAAGCGTGACGTGGTTTTTACAAGTTTTGATAAGCGATTGGCCTTTGGCATAGTTACCTCAAATGATCAAACAAGAGTATTAGTCTTTAAAGTTATTGAACTGTAAAGGCAGACCAAATTGTTGTTCTTTTAAAAAGGTCATTACTTGCTGTAATGTATCGCGCTTTTTATCAGTCACACGAATTTTGTCGCCTTGAATTGAAGATTGCACTTTAATACCGCTTTCTTTAATGGCCTTGTTAATTTTTTTTGCGGTATCTGAGTCAAGTCCGTCTTTTAATTTCACCACTTGAAGTACATTTTTACCTGAAGCAGTCATTTTTTGTGGATCAAGCGCTTGAATATCGACTTTACGCTTAAAGAAATGGTTCTCTAACATGGTATAAACTTGTTCACACTGGAAATCACTTTCAGTTGAGATTTTGATTTCTTTGTTTTTTTCATTGAGTTCAATTGAAACGTCCTGACCACGGAAGTCGAAACGGGTTGCGATTTCCTTTTGGGTGTTCTGAACGGCATGATTTACTTCAAAAATTTCTAATTCTGAAACAATATCAAAAGATGGCATGGATTAAACCTTTACAAATGGAAAGAATATCTGAGATGCTAGGGATGTTTTCTTCATTTGCCAAGTGTTGTTTACATCAAAGGAGTGCGCAATGATCCGTAAACAAGAAATTACAACATTTGAGTTCCCAGAGGATGCGATCATCTGGGATGTACGCGATTCAAGTGCTTATGCTGAAGCACACGTGAAAGGGGCGATTAATCAGCCAATCACAGAACTTTCAGCACAAAGCCTTACTCAAGTGTCGACGGATCAACCGATTTACATTTTATGTGGTGGCGGTAGTAAAGCGCCACGTGCTGCAGAGTTACTCGAAGGTTTTGACAGTGCGCGTGAGTATGTGATTTTAATGGGTGGTACCCGTGCCGCTCGTGATGCTGGTTTAGCCTTAGAACAAAGTAATTAAGCAGAAGCAAAAAAAGCGCCGTAAGGCGCTTTTTTAATGTCTTAGAAATTCACATTTCTCTATTTATAGCGCCATATGCTGTACTTGAGTCTTAAGCAGAACTAAGACTGCGCTTTAAAATAAGGCTTTTTAGCTTTGAGCTTTTTCTGGAATCGGGTCGGACTGAGCTTTTGTAGCAGTGGCTCAGGAACAGGACATGCCTCTTTTAGTATCTGTGCCGCTAAAATTTCACTACATAAAGGCGCAAACAAAAAGCCTTTAGAACCCAAGCCCGCAAAGCTATAAATTTCAGTCTGTTCAGACATTTTTCCAAGGACTGGAAAATAGTCCAAACTTTGCGCGCGAACGGATGCACGGCCTTGCCAAGTCGTCACATCAGGAAGTGATTGTGCATAATGTGGAAAGATACTGTGGATAAGCTCGTAGTTATGCACATGGTCTTCAAGTAAAACATCGCTATCATCTCGATTGGGATAGAAAGATGCACCTAGAATGAATTGTTGAGCATCAAGCTGCATACAATAGCCGCCATAGCTATAAGCTTGATTGAGGGCTAAAGGTTGCGCAGTATTCTCCACCCAACTGACTTGTCCGCGAATGGGCTTCAGCACAGGGTAGTGCTCAAAGAAAGCAGTTGTGTGGCGTGCACAACAGACAATCACGTGATCAAATTGACCGAGAGATTGAGCTTGTTCATTGAAAAGTTCATTGTGCTCTGGATGGATTTGAGTAATTTTGGCTTGTACGAACTGAATCAGCGGATGCGCTAAGATTTGATCTCTGAGCTGATGTGGTGAGACAGCGCCAGCTTCAGTTAGATTCAGACTTGGATATTCGGTGATTAACGCAGAATCAGTAGCGGTTTCGGCTGTCAAAAGATCCGCAGGGTATTGTTGTTCGAGATCGAGTAAGTCTTCGGCTTTTTTCAGCGCCAGTTGATGTACTTGAATGGGGCGAAAAGCCTGAAACTTGGGATAGTGCTGTAAAGCATGTTGCCAAGCCAAGGTCATTAAATGCTCATGACTTTGTTCAATTGGACAAAGTTTGGGGTTGAGTAAGGCCAGCGGATTGCCTGAACCTCCTGCAAGTGGCTCAGATTGGTCGTAGAGCGTGACTTGGTGTCCGCGCTCAGCAAAGGCCCATGCACTAGTTAAACCTGCAATCCCTGCGCCAATGATAGCAATTTGGCGTTGTTTAAAAGCCTGTGGTACTTGATCAGGTTGATTTTGATTTAATACTGATTGGGTATCTACAGCGTCTGATGTGTTTTCAGGTTCAGCAGGTAACCAGATGGCTTTGAGCATTTCACGTTTATGCTTATAGCCGCGCGGACGTGAAATAGAAATACCATGCTGTGTTAAACCACGTTTGAGCACGCCTGCGACACTAAACGAAGAAAATGTCGTTCCAATACCAGATAAGCGAACGATGTGATTCAGCACTTGCTCTTCCCATATGTCTGGGTTACAGGCAGGCGCGAAACCATCGAGGAACCATGCGTTAACGCTACTGGTTTTTGCCATACTGGGGAAAACATCGTGGGCATCGCCTAACCAAAGGTCAAGGCTAAAACGTTCCTCAGGGAAGCTCAGGCGATGACAACCCGCAATTGGGTGCGGGTACTGTGCGATCAGTTGATTGGCGATCGGTTTGAGGTCAGGCCAGACATTGAGTGCACGTATCAGATCCGTTTTAGACAGCGGAAATTTTTCAACTGAAATGGCATGAAGGTGGCTGTGGTTATTTGGGCGAACCTGTTGCCAAAGTTGCCAAAGCGCCAAGATGTTGAGCCCTGTGCCAAAGCCTGTTTCACCAACACTAAAATATTCAAAGGGCTGAAGATTGGACAGACGCTCAGGTAAATCATTGCCATTTAAAAACACATGGCGAGTTTCGAGTAGACCATTGTCTTTGGAAAAATAGACATCGCCAAATTGTTTTGAGACTGGCACATCTATGCCATCAATCTGTTGCCACTCTAAATCGGCAGTTTGAATTGCACGCGACACAACCACAGCACCCTATTGTTTTCAATAGGGCTTAGCTTACCACTGACGACGACGTTTGGTATAAACGTAACTGGCAATTAAGAAACCTAGTAATACACCAACAGCGATGGTCGCTGCGCCGTAGAGGAACATTTGCGCACTGCGTTCGCTTTGTAAGACTTGCACTTGTACACCGAGGCTGTCATTTTTGAGTTGTAGCTCTTGGTTTTGCGCTAAAGCATCAAGATTAGCTTTTTCCAATTGTGCAAGACGTGAAGCTTGGTCTTTGACCAGTGCTTTGACTTTTGCATCTTGCAATGCTTTGTTCTTAGCAAGTTGTTCAGCGGTGAGTGGTTTGGCTTCTTGCGGTTGACCTGTTGGGCTAACTGTGGCCACTGCAGGAATGATTTTCGGTTGAGTCGTACTGCCTTGCACCAGAACAGGTGCGGCAGTCGTTGCTGGTACAGCAGAGGCTACACTCGGGACAGGAGCGGTTTCAACGGCCCACGCCATAGAAGAAAGAAGAGATAAGCCCAATAAGCTTGTGACAACAACGCGCATGACCTTATCCTTGAGGGAATGCTTTATTAAATGGTTTAACATCAATCTGACGATAAACCCCTGCTTTTAAGAATGGCTCTTCCTGTAACCAGACATCGAGTGCTTCACGTGAGTCAAAATCAACAATGATCGTACTGCCGTAAAAGCCTGCTTGCGGATTGCTTGGATCTTTCGGCATCGCTCCTGCAACAATTAAACGACCTTCATCATTGAGCTTTTGTAAACGAGCAAGATGTTCTGGACGTGTAGCAAGACGTTTTTCGACTGTACCTTCTTGATCGGTACATGTGACGACGAATAGCGGCATAAGAGTTCTCGATGTATGTTCTGGCTAAATTACTCTTCAGAAGATTTAAAGTATTTACGCAATACAATAAACTGAATAATGATAAAGGAAAACATCACGATCATGTCACCAAAAGCCGTGAATTCTCCCCAATATTTTCCGTCCATAAATAAAAATGCGAAAAATACGTGTAAAAAAGACATGAGGGCAAACATAGCAGCCCACGCAAAGTTTAAATTTTTCCAACCTGCGTCGGTTAAATTGAAGATTGGGCCGAACAAACGTTTGATCAGCGGTTTGCGTTCTTTGCCAAAATAGGGAGAAAGTAAGAAAGCGCCTGAGAAAATAATATTCAGTAAGGCTGCTTTGAGTTTGATGTAAAAGTCATCCGACAGCATTAAGGTGACACCGCCGAAAATAACCGTCATAAACAACACAATCCACTGTTGTTTGTCTAAACGGAACTTTTGCATGAAGAACAGTGCGCCGTAAACCACCAGCATCGAAATAATCAAACCTGTGGTCGCTACAAGAATATTATTATTATCGACACCCCCAGCAGAACCAATCAATTGGAGCAATGGGTGATCAGTATTTTTAGGATCTACAGTTTTATATAAATAAAAGAAAATGATCAGCGGCACAAAGTCTAAAAGTGCTTTCATGTTAGAGTATCTAAATCTGTTCAAATAAATAGCTAGTATAAGTGATGGAAGGCGTAGATTTACATACTCACAGCAATATTTCTGATGGTACTTTCACACCGAAGCAATTGGTTGACGCTGCTGCGGAAAAAGGCATCCACACCTTGGCTTTGACAGACCATGACACCATGGATGGTCTTGCGTTGGCAGAGTTGGCTGCAAAGTCGCATGCGATGCGTATTATTTCGGGTGTAGAAATTTCGAGCCAGTGGTCGAGACCCTCAACCCAGAAAAACTATGGCGTGCATGTGGTTGCATTGAATATGCAAGATTTAGAACCACTGCAAAAATGCCTTGAACAGCAAAAACAAATCCGTGCGCGACGTGCTAAGCAAATCTGTGATTTGTTGATTCCATTGATTGGTGAAGATATTTATCTCGATGTTTTGGCGAAAGTTGAACAGATGCCTGACCGTGTGACTCGAACCCATATTGCCAAGACCTTGGTTGAAAAAAAGTATGTGAGTCGTGCGCAACAAGCGTTTGATAAATATATTAAGGAAGGTAAGAAAGCCTACGTGAAATTTGATGGGCTGGGTTTAGAAGAAACCATTCAAGTGATTCATGCCAGTGGTGGTTTTGCCGTATTGGCGCATCCGACACGGTATGACTTATCTGCTACGAACATTCGTTATCTGATTGAAATATTTGCGCAGTTTGGTGGGGATGCGGTTGAGTTGCCGCCCAATGTCGAACCGACATCTACCCGTCAAATGGTGGACCGAATGATTGCTGAGCATGGTTTAAAAGTATCGGTCGGGAGTGACTTTCATGGCGACAATATGCCGTGGATTAAGTTGGGCAATATTCCCAGAGTTAAAGACGGGCAAGTGGGGATTTGGGAAAGTTTTGTCTAAAGATTTTTGACCATTCCTACCTTCTCCAAGAGCTATATAGCCTAAGAGAAGGTAAGCATGAGCTCGATTAGAGTAAGTTATTGTCTTGTGCTTGAATGGGGGGGGGAGTCGGTTTACCTAAAGTCCCAAGCAGTTCAATTTCGATGGTACGTACCATCGAGTCCAGCGGCAAGTCATTACTTTGCGTTCCGAAAGGTTCTTCAATTTCCGAGCTTAAAGCATCGAGTCCTAAGAAAGTATAGGCCAACACACCAACCAATAGCGGGGTGAAAATACCCAAGGTTGAGCCTAAGCTGAACGGTAAAATGAGACAGAAAAAATACACCGTACGATTGAGTAATACCGAGTAGGCAAAAGGTAGCGGCGTTGTCGCAATACGGTCACAACCGGTTTGCACCACACTCAAGTCAGCAACGTGCTGATTTAGCTGCGCATACACAATGTCACTAATTTCACCTTCTTTTAATGCTTGCATCAACTCCCATTGAATCAAGCTGAGCGTATACTGCGGGGCATTGGCTTGTTGATACAGTTGAGTCAGCGCACTTTGACTTAAGCCACTGGTTTGCACCAGTTCTGTTGGATTGGCTGTTTGATGGCGTAAACGGTCACGTAAGACATTGGCAAAGACAATCACATGTTGAATCACACGTTCACGACGACCTTGGGTTAAGATACGACAGTCACGGTCAAAGTGACGCGAGTTAGCAATTAAAATGCCCCATAGCTTCCTTGCTTCCCACCAACGGTCATAGCAGGCACTATTTTTAAAGCCGAGGAAAATAGAAAGTACTACCCCAATGAGGGTAAAGCCGACCAAAGGCAGTTCAGGGAAGTGGAAATAGCCGACATAGGACAAAATGCCAATAATGGCAGAGACCAACATGACCACGCCCAAAGGGGGTAAAACTTTGGGAAGAATGGTGCCACGCCATGAAAAAAGCACCTTAAAAATACTTGGCTGATCACGCACAATCATGTGATTAGAATTCTTTTAAAATTTTGCTTGATCTTCATATTTGTCGCGGTATTTGTCAATCATTTGTCTGCATATTTAAACGGATTGGATCAGACTGTGTTCAGCAAAAGAAAAAGCACCTTCGGGCGATAAAATGAAATGATCAATCAGTTGAATATCCACGAGCTGACTGGCTTGAAGAATGCGCTCGGTCAGTTCGATGTCCGCCGTGGAGGGTTGAGCTTTTCCAAGCGGATGATTATGTGCAATCACGATAAAGGTAGCGTGTTGAGCAATACAGTAACGTAGCAATTGATTGATCGATATTTCACAAGAATTGACTGCGCCAAAAAACAATTTTTTAAAGTTTATTTTTCTTAAATGTGCATCCAAGCAGAGCACCGCAAAGACTTCTTGGTTCTCGCCTGAAAATTCATACTGTAAAAACTTGAGCAATTGAGCTGAATGATTGAGTTCCAACTTTTGTTGCTTGAGCTGCTGGCTACTGTAGCGTCGTCCCAATTCTTTGACGGCCATTAATTGTGAATACTTGGTCGGGCCAATGCCGTGAAATTGGCTGAGCTCGGGCAGTTCAGCATCGAAAACCGCATTCAGACTACCAAAATGTTGCAACAAAAGACGTGCCAACTCGACCGCAGAATGTTGCGTTGAACCCGAACGGATGAAAATAGCAAGTAGTTCCGCATCAGAGAGGCTGGCTGGTCCTTGTTGTAATAAGCGTTCACGTGGCCGCTCTTGTTCGGGCCATTTTTTTATGGATAAGTGCATTATTTAATACTTTTTTATTCTTAATCTGAGAAATAGGGCCCAATCGATGATTGGGTACGAGACTATTTAATGCTATTGTGATCGCCACTGCAACAGAAAGGTAGCCTGTTCGTGAGCTTTGATCTCAGTGTAATTCCAAATAAAAATATCCTTTTAGCTGTTACGGGCGGTATTGCTGCCTATAAAAGTGCCATTTTGGTTCGCCGTTTAAAAGATGCGGGTTTTCAAGTCCGTGTGGTGATGACCGAAGGTGCACAGGCTTTTATTACGCCGCTAACTTTTCAAGCTTTGTCGGGCAACCCTGTCCATACCGCACTTCTCGACCCTGAAGCCGAAGCGGGCATGGGGCATATTGAGCTAGCACGTTGGGCAGACTTACTCTTGGTTGCGCCTGCCAGTTGCAACACCATTGCAAAGTTTGCTGCGGGTTTAGCCGATGACCTGCTTTCTACTTTATATTTAGCCACCAAAGCCCCTGTATGGGTCGCACCAGCCATGAACCAACAAATGTGGGCAGCAAAAGCGACGCAGCGTAATTTAGCGACTTTGGTGGAAGATGGCGTGCATGTAATCATGCCAGATGCGGGTGCGCAAGCTTGTGGTGATGTCGGGTTAGGCCGTATGCCTGAGCCTGAGGATTTGGCACATCAAGTGACAGAATACTTCCATAAAGCGCAGCGTGCCATGGCTGAAAAATTTGGGATGTTGGCGGGTAAAAAAGTAACCATTACTGCCGGGCCAACGCGTGAAGCGATTGATCCTGTGCGTTATATTTCCAACCACAGTACTGGGAAAATGGGCTTTGCCATTGCTGCTGCATGTTATGCGGCAGGAGCCAAAGTGACTTTAATTGCAGGTCCTGTCAGCTTAGACACACCGAACGGTGTACGCCGAATCAATGTTTCATCTGCCATGAAAATGCTGGATACCAGCATGCAAATGTTAGATGAAGGCTGTGATGTGTTTATCGCGACAGCCGCTGTTGCTGATTATCGTGTCGCAGAAGTTGCAGAGCATAAGATTAAGAAAGCAGGGGACGAGCTCAATGTTTCTTTAATCAAAAACCCTGATATTGTGGCGACCATTGCACAGCAAGATAAACGCCCATTCATGGTGGGTTTTGCAGCAGAAACACGCAATGTCGAGGAATATGCCGCAGGTAAATTGGTGGCGAAAAAGCTCGATATGATTGCCTGTAATGATGTGTCACGTCCTGATATTGGTTTTGCTTCTGATGAAAATGCGATGACGGTCTTTTTTGCAGAAAGCTATAAAATGGAAAAGCGCGATTTGGAAAAAGCGTCGAAACAAGAAATTGCTTTGCAGTTGGTTGAAGCGATTCATGATGCTTTACATCGAGACCCTGAAAGTGATGATGATTTTTAATTTACATCGGTCTTCATTTTTGCGATATTCAATGCAGCCTTAGGCTGCATTTTTTTGCAAACTCATAGGAATAAGAATGAAAACATTATTAAAGGTTGTGCTGTTGAGCAGTGGTTTATGTTTGGCAGGACTTGCACAAGCGTCGGAAGTGCTAGAAAGTGCGATGAAATCTTTGGCGAAAAACTCAAAAGCTTTTGCTCAAGCCAAGACTGCCGCAGAGGCGAATACCGCATTAACTGAAATGCAAAAAGCCGTGGCAACCGCCAAGCAAAACAAGCCTGACACTTTGGTGAAACAACCCAAAGACAGTGTTAAAGTGAAACAATATGAACAAAAGTTTGATGCATTAACCCAAGAAATTGAACATGCTCAACATTTGGTACAGGCAGGGAAACTTGCGGAAGCCAAACAAAGTTCAGCCAAGTTTGAGGCCATTAAGCAGCAAGGCCATAAAGCATTTAAATAATTCAGTACAATAAAAAAGACCGCAAAGCGGTCTTTTTTATTGTTCGAAGGGCTTAAAGTTTTAAGCTTGACCTTCAACAGCGGCTGCTTGAGCACGCTGCATATTTGCTTCGAACTCAGCATCAAAGTTAATTGGTGTAAGTAACAATTGTGGGAAACTGCCTTTAGTAACCATATCATTCACCGCTTCACGAAGGAACGGGAACAAGATGTTTGGGCAATATGCACCTAAGATGTACGGAAGACGTTCTTCTTCAACACCATCTACAAGGAAAATACCCGCTTGAGTAACATCGACAATAAACGCCGTGTCGCCTGCATTGTTTGCTTGTACAACCACTTTAAGTGAAACTTCGTAGTGAGTTGGATCAACTTTTTCAGCAGAAGATGACAAGTTAATGTTCAACTCTGGTTGCCATTCTTTGGTAAAAACTTGCGCCCCAGGGACTTCAAAAGAAATATCTTTTGTGTAAATACGTTCTAAAGCAAGTTGTGGTTGAGCTTCACTCATTTTCTAATCCTTAATATGCTGAGCTAATTATGCCAATAGTTGGTCGAGTTTGCCTTCACGCTCTAAAGCATAAAGTTGATCAAAGCCACCAATAAATTGGTCATCAATAAAAATTTGTGGAACCGTACGGTGATTGGTGCGTTGCATCAATTCAATGCGGACTTCTGGCGCTTCTTTAGATAAATTAATTTCTTTATATTCAACGCCTTTACGCTCAAGGAGCTGCTTTGCGCGAACGCAATATGGACATACAGTCGTTGAGTAAATAGTGACTTGAGCCATGAGTTTCTCCTTGTGCAAATTATTTAGCTTTAACCAGTGGTAAGCCTTGAGCCTTCCAGTTGCTAATCCCGCCATCTAAACGATAGCTGTCAGTATGTGCAACTTGTTGTAAAGCAGTACCTGCCACTTGGCCTAAATTACAGATGAAGACGAGTGGACGATCTGCAGCTTTTAACTCTTCAGCATGTTTTGTAATTTGGCTGTAGGGAATGTTGCGACTTCCACTGATATGACCTTCACGGAAATCTTTGGCATCACGTAAGTCAATCAACATGGCATTTTTAGCTTTCACTAAAATACCTAAAGATTGTGGTGAAATTTTGCGACCATTGCGTTGTCCTTCAAGTACGAAAAACAAAACAACCAATACCGCAAGTGTTCCAAATAAGAAGGGGTGATTCCCCATAAACTCGAACCAACGTTCCACAAGTCACCTAAATTACAATTCAAAAATTGCTAGAGAGTATAGCTTATAAAATATGGTGATCAAAATCACCGCTTCAAGGGCTAAGGTTGAATAAAAATTAATTTTTTTGCTGAGCTTCAGCAATTTCATCAATCAGACGTAAATAGCTGTCTAAACGGCGCGTTAAAATTTCACCATTTGCCGCAGCTAAGCGTAAAGCGCATTGTTTTTCATGTTTATGGGTGCAGTTACGGAACTGACAGTAGCCCAACAAGTTTTCAATTTCAGGAAAGCCACGTTGCACTTTGTCGGAATCTAAGTGCCATAAACCAAACTCACGAATTCCCGGTGAGTCAATCAGCGAGGCGCCTTCGCCAAAACCAATCAAACGGGTAGAGGTCGTGGTGTGCTGACCTAAGGCTGAGTTTTCAGAAATCACATTGGTTTTTTGTGCAGCGTCAGGCACGATGGCATTAATCAGCGTACTTTTACCAACGCCAGACTGACCGACAAAGGCCACAGTTTCATTTTTTAAACGCTGGGTCAGTGCGGTTAAATCACCATCGGCTTGGGTTTGCATCACTTCATAGCCTAAGGCTTGATATTCCGCAATCAACGCTAAAATCGGATCATTGTCTTTGAGCAAATCGGTTTTGTTCAGCACCAAAAGTGCTGGAATGTTGGCATCGGCACAGGCCACCAAATAACGGTCAATTAGACCTGGTGCAGGCTCAGGCAGTGGCGCAAACACAATCACAATCAGGCTGATATTGGCCGCGACAGGTTTTACTTTATGATAACGGTCTGGACGAGTCAGTAGCGACTGACGTGGCTGTATGGCATTGATGATCCCGAGCCCCGTATTTGGGTCGGCTTGCCATTTGACACGATCACCTGTGACCAGAAGTTCGAGGTTGGTGCGTGTATGACAGCGCCAGATACTGCCGAGTTCAATCGGTTTCCAAAACGGTTCAGGTTCACCTGCTTGTACCGTCGGTTTGATGGGATGTGGATCTGGAGTCGTAAGGGCTTGCACTTCAAGCTGACGGCCATAGTGTTGTACCACCAAGCCTTCTAAATCATTTGAAGTGTCGATATCTTCTTGACGTGTTTGCTGTTGTTTCTGAATGCGACGTTGTTGCTGTTCAGTTAAACGACGTTTACGAATTAAAGCCATTCATATCCTAAAAAACCATGAATTCAAGATGGCAAAAATAGCACGAAGCAGGGTATCAGTTACAGCATCGAAGCAATTAATTTGCTACTATCATCGTTTTTAAGCCGAATAAGATTGCACATTTATGAGCAGCACCGCTGATACGCGTTTGATTTGGATTGACCTTGAAATGACAGGTCTCGATACTGATAATGACCAAATTATTGAAGTTGCTACAATTGTGACAGATGATAACTTAAATATTTTAGCTGAAGGGCCTGTGCTTGCTGTTCATCAGCCAGACCGTGTGCTAAATGCAATGGATGAGTGGAACACTCGCCAACATGGTCAATCAGGCTTAATTGAACGTGTACGTCGCAGTAAATTGACTGCGCAAGATGCTGAGCAGCAAACTTTAGAATTTCTAAAGAAATGGGTCAATCCAAAAAGCTCACCAATGTGTGGCAATTCAATCTGCCAAGACCGCCGTTTTTTACACCGTTTAATGCCTGAAATGGAACAGTATTTCCACTACCGTAATTTAGACGTGTCTTCGGTAAAAGAGTTGGCTAAACGCTGGCGTCCAGAAATTATGAGTGGCTTGAAAAAGAATGCTTCACATTTAGCGATGGATGACATTCGTGATTCGATTGCGGAACTGAAGTATTATCGTGAATACTTTTTTATTATGAATAAATAAGTAGTAAAGAAAGAGGCGCTAGCCTCTTTTTTATTGAAATCGAATAGAATAGAGCTGAGGGTGTTTGTGTGGAAAAAAGAAACACTTTTTTGCTATACAAGTTTAAAACAAGCTTTATGATAAAGTAAATTAATTAAATTATAACAAAGAGTTGAGTTATGCAAAGTAATAACCCTATTTTGAACCGCGTGGAAACACATGCGGACTATAGTCAACCCATGACTGTTCAAGGTGCCATTCAGAAGTCTGTATTACTTACAGTCATTGCGGCTGTGGTCGGTATGGCACTGTTTTTATACTGTTTCATGACCTTAAATATTTCACTGGCTTATGCTGCAACCTTAGTCGGTGCAATTGGTGGTCTAATTCTAGGCCTGATTGCAACTTTTAAACCAAATACCGCACGTACCCTTGCCATTCCGTATGCCTTGTTTGAAGGTGCTTTTTTAGGTGGGGTGTCGGTTATTTTCCAATTGAAATATCCGGGTGTACCTTTACAAGCGCTCTTGGCAACTTTTGTCACCACTTTAGTGATGTTTGGTTTGTATCGTTTTCAAATTATTCGTGCCACTGAAAAATTCAAATCGGTAGTGATGTCAGCATCGATTGCCATCGCGATTGTCTTTGTGGTGCAGATGGTTATGCGTTTGGCTTTTGGTTCAAGCATTCCATTTTTATTTGAAAACAACTTATTAGGTCTAGGTTTTGCCGCTTTTGTTGCAGTGATTGCATCACTTAATTTAATTCTAGATTTTGATTTGATTGAAAGTGCTGCGGCACAACACGCTCCGAAAGCGATGGAGTGGCTGTGTGGTATTGCGCTACTAGCAACTTTGGTGTGGATGTACTATTCATTCCTACGTCTACTCAGTATGCTGCGTGGCGACGACTAATCTCCCCTAGTTTTAACAAATACGCCCCTTCATCGGGGCGTATTTGTTATTGAATGTTGATGAATTGAAAAAAGGCGCATTATGCAATTTCGGTTTCAACTTAAACTTGGCATTATGCAGATAAATTATTTTGAGTGAGAGTCACATGGCACAAGGACTATTGGCTGGAAAGCGTTTTTTAGTAGCAGGTATTGCAAGTAAATTATCAATCGCATTTGGTATTGCTCAAGCACTTCACCGTGAAGGCGCGGAACTTGCGTTTACTTATCCAAATGAAAAACTGAAAAAACGTGTAGATGAATTTGCAGCACAATTTGGCTCAACGATTGTTCTACCATGTGATGTGGCTGTCGATGCTGAAATTGAACAGACTTTTGTTGAGTTGGCAAAACACTGGGATGGTTTAGACGGTGTAGTACATTCGATTGGTTTTGCGCCTGCGCATACTTTGGATGGTGACTTTACCGATGTAACGGATCGTGATGGTTTTAAAGTGGCACATGACATCAGTGCATATAGCTTTATTGCTATGGCGCGTGCTGCGAAGCCATTACTTTTAGTTCGTCAAGGTTGCTTATTGACCTTGACTTACCAAGGTTCTGAACGTGTGATGCCAAACTACAACGTGATGGGTATGGCGAAGGCATCGCTAGAAGCGGGCGTACGTTACTTGGCTTCAAGCTTGGGTGCAGAAGGGATTCGTGTGAATGCGATTTCAGCAGGCCCAATCCGTACTTTGGCGGCATCAGGTATTAAATCGTTCCGCAAAATGTTAGATGTAAACGAAAAAATTTCACCACTTAAACGTAATGTGACCATTGAAGATGTGGGTAATGCTGCATTATTCCTTTGCTCACCTTGGGCAAATGGTATTACGGGTGAAATCATGTATGTCGATGCAGGTTTCAATACTGTAGGCATGAGCCCAGACTTGATGCTCGATGAATAATTAGATTTATCTAAATTATTTGATAAAGCCGCTTTTATAGCGGCTTTTTTTGACGTGAAATTTGACAAATGATAAGGGTACTTTATCTGTTTTAATTTTCTGGAACACTTAGATCAAGTTCACCTTCACGATAAAGTTGCCATTGCTCCCATGCCTCAGGAGCATAAAGATCATAGTGGCCACGGCTTTTCAATAGAGCAGGCATAGCTGACAACGGAGTCATAATAACTGTGGCATTATCTCGGATTCGTAATATTTCTTCTTTTGAAAGTGGTCTTTTAGCAATTTCTTCTGCCCTGACAAGCAATATCACCAGCGCAGGAACAAAGACTTCTACCATTTTTTCTTCGGTCATTTGAAAATCTCTCTTACACATAACTTTGATCTAATAGGCTTAGGTTTGGGTTTCTTCTAATTAATATGCTTACTAGGTTAATCTTGCTCTGGGTATTGAACACTCACCTTGATTATTGAGATATATGGTAAATTTTCAAAGTCAATTATTTTATTTTTTAAATCATAAGCATCTGTATGGATAATGGGATCTTGTAAAAACCTTTCATGAACTTTAAAAGAACAAACTCTTGAAGAGTAAAGACGCTTTTGTCGATCATATCCTTTCATTTCTACGCCTTGATATTTGTTTTCTAGATCTAAGACCATTCTTGACCATTCGCACTTATCTGGTGCAATAATTTCTTTTCCTAAGTCAGTACCGTTGTATATTTCTAAAATAGTTTCAGACAAGCTTTGCCCTAGAACCATTTCATTAGACGTCTCTTTTTTCGGCCAAGTTACATGGAAAGGTGGGCAGTTAAAAATGTAATCATAAAGCCAGCAACGATTTTTTGGCATCAATAAAAAGCGAGCACAATCTGACAGTCCTTCTTTGACACTTGAATCTAATAAATATGTGCCTATTTCTTTAGATGATTGACTAACACCAGCTTTTAAAATTAACTTATTATTTCTATCAAGTTTCTCAAATAAAGCGCGTTCTTTCTTTGTAGAATTTCCGCTATCAATCTGTCTGGGGTGAGTTGTATTCTTTGCTTGTATTAACATCCCTTTTCTACTTATTTTATCTCCATTATGATCGAGCTCTTCAATGATATAAAGTAAATCTGCTAATTCACAATTGATATTCTTAGTTCTAGAAGTCGCATTTACCTGAGGTGTTCCATCTATCCAGATAGAATTTATTTGTACAAAACAAGGCCGACGATAATATCTATTGAAATCAATAATTCTCTCGGCAAGTAAATTTAAATAATCATTATGATGTAGGTGGCGTAAAGCCCAACGTTCTAAAGAATGGCCCTTTTTAAATTTCTTTATCAAAAACCAATAATTCCAATCTGAATATTGCATTTAAGCTCCTGTAAAGTTAAGTACAGTTATAGGTATGTCTGCCGAATGACCAAATAGTTTATATGCTTATCAATATGCATTTTGATAAGCATATAAAACAGTAAGATATTAAAAATATATCGACAAATATAGTGAATCATTTGCCATCGAATATTTTATATGCTAATAAATCGTAGTTTTTGTTGAATTAAAATTCTAAAGATAATGTCGATAAAAATATAATTTTTAGCTTGCGGGGTAGGTTAAAGCGTGAAAAAATAACTGTTGTTTTTGGATTAGTCACTCTTCTTTCACTTCAAGGTTGTGCCGCAGTGATGGCGAGTAACCAGCCGCATAAAAAGAATTTGACTGTTTTAGAGATTGGAAAGCATCGTAATTATGTGATTTCTGAATTGGGTGCACCAGTCACCTCAGAAAACGTCAATGGAGAACGTAAAGAGATTTATACTTTCCAACAAGGCTACTCAAAAGCAGCTAGAATCAGCCGTACGCTATGGCACACGACTGCGGATATTGCCTCGATTGGTCTATGGGAAGTGATTGGCTCTCCAGCCGAGATGTATTTCGATGGTCAGCAACTTTCGTATGAAGTTGTTTTTGATGACCAAGATAATATTAAACGTATTCACCAAATCCAGAATAATCCAGATCTGGTGAAAGAATAACAGAGCAAAACAATAGCACTCTGAATGCTATCGTTTAGGCAATTGTTGAATAGGGCTTCCACCCAAGGCTTGCATCAGCGTGACATAAGCGTTGTATTGGCTTTGTTTGGTATTGACCAATGTTAAGCGTGCAGTACGCGTGGTTTCTTGTTGATCCAACAAGGTTTTTAAAGCCACAGCACCATAGCGATAACGCACTTGGGTCAAACGTTCCACTTTCTCAGCAAGTTCCAAATTGCGCTGTTGCAATTGCACTTGTTGACTCAACTCAGTTCGCGCAGACAGGGCATTTTCCACATCGGCAAAGGCTTGGTACAAGGTTTGACGATATTGCACGATAGCTTTTTCATAGTCCAATTGACTAATCGCAAGGTCACGTTTCATGTCGTTATATTGCAAGAACGGCAGACTTAAACTTGCGCCTAAGGTTAGGGCTGGGTTCTTGAGCAGTTGGGTGAGCGAGGTACTGCTTGAACCAAGATTCCCAGTCAAACTGATCGAAGGATAATAGCCCGCCGTGGTGGCATCTTTGGTCGCTAAACTCTCACGTAAACGTAGCTCAGCCGCTTTTAAGTCTGGACGGCGTGACAAAATGTCGGCAGGTAAGCCCGCTGCGATACTTGGCAAAGCTAAGCGTGGTAATCGCTGAGGTTCATCAATATTCAACTGCTGTACAGGCATATGCAGTAACACTGCAATTGCAGTACGGGTCTCGACCAAACTTTGCTGAATTTGACTCAGACTGGTTTTTTGACTTTGTAATGACTGTTCAGCTTGGGTTAAGTCCAGTCCTGATACAGCCCCAGCTTGATACTGAACTTTAACCAAGTCGTACAGTTTTTGTGAGGTCGCAATGCTTTGCTCGGCCGTTGTACGACTTTCATTATAATAGGCCAATTGCCAATAGAGCTTCGCTGTGGTGCCAATTAAGCTTTGAGCAGTGGCTTGTAAATCTTGCTCAGTTGCCAGTGCTTCCCATCTCTTTGCTTCCGTTTGACGAGCCAATTTACCAAATAAATCGACTTCATAACTTAAGCCAGCACCCAAAGACAGACCACTTGAGCTGTCATTGCCTGAGTTTAAGTCGAATTGATGACCTGTAGACACTGTAGAGTTCACTCCTGGCTTTTGTTGATTCTCAGCCAGTTCTGCTTGTAAGCGCGCTTGTTTTAAGGTCATCCCTGCAACGGCCAAATCAGCATTTTTTGCGAGCACAGCATCGACCAGTTGATTGAGTTGTGCATCGCCAAATAACGTCCACCATTGATCGGCATACAGGGCTTGTTGACGTTGTTGCGATGTTGCTTTGTCGTATTGAAACTGAGTCGGAGTCTGTACTGCTGGTGCTTGATAAGGTGTTTTAACCACAGCTGCACAGCCAACCAACGTGCTGCCAAGCAGCATCACGGTACAAAGGCGCGTTAATAAAAAAGGCATATTTTTTCCTTATTCTCTGGCAAGTGCTGCAACAGGGTCGAGTTTGGCTGCATTTTTTGCAGGCAAGAAACCAAACACCACACCAATTAACGTCGAGCATACAAATGCGGCGATAATAGACGTGGTTGAGTAAGCAACCCCGAAATTGCCCCCAGCAAATTTTTGAATGATTTGTCCTAGCCCCAGCGAGAGCAACACGCCTAAAACCCCACCAATCAGGCAGACTAAAATGGCTTCAATTAGGAACTGCTGCAAAATATCACTTTGACGCGCACCCACCGCCATCCGAACCCCAATTTCTTGCGTCCGTTCGGTCACTGAAACCAACATAATGTTCATTACACCAATACCACCCACCACCAAAGAAATTACGGCAATTGCAGAAACTAATAGGGTCATGGTACTGGTGGTCTTTTCAATGGTTTGGCGAATACTGTCGCTGTTCATGGTGAACACATCTTGTTGACCATGGCGCAAGGTGAGTAAGTTCACAATTGCGTTTTCAGCCGCGCTGGTGGAGTACTTATCATTGATTTGCACCACGATATTGCGCACATTACTTTGACCGAGCATACGACTCATGACCGTGGTGTAGGGCATATATACATTCAACGTATCGTCGGAACCCATAGCACTGGTTTGCGGTTCGACAACGCCAATAATTCGTGCAGGGACACTGCCCAAAAGTACGACGTGCCCAATTGGATTGCTACCATCACTAAAAAACTGTTTTTGTGTGTTGGTGTCAATAACCACGTCTTGGGTACGGTCGCGGACGCTCCGCTGGTCAAAGGTTTGTCCATTTTTGAAGGTCAGGCCTTTCACTGTGAAATAATCACCACCGACACCATTAATGGTGGCATTGGCTTCACTTTGTTGATAGCGAATGGTTTTAGATGAACTCACCATGGGACTGACCGCACTCACATACGGTTGGGTGGCGAGCGCTTCAGCATCGGCAGGAACAAGGGTTTTAAAGTTGGCCGTTTTGGAGTTGTCACCAAAACCGCGCCCTTGAAACACCGTAATGGTGTTGGTTCCTAAGCTACTGATGTTACTTAAAATCTGTTGTTGTGATCCATTTCCTAAAGCCACCACTGTCACGACGGAGGCAATCCCGATAATAATGCCGAGCATGGTCAAAAATGTTCGCATGCGGTGTGCATTCATAGACAAAAGTGCCATACGGAAGGCTTCACCTAAACGGTCGAGCAGGGAACGCCATGCGGAAACACTTTTATTTTTTTCTTGCTGGGAAGAAATCGCAGTTTCTGCATCAGGATCGCTGTGTAGTTCAGTGTCATGCTCAGGTTGATTGACTCGGTCTGCAATGATTTGCCCATCACTGATCTCGATAATCCGCGAGGCATTTTTCGCCACTTGCATATCGTGGGTGACCAAAATAATGGTATGGCCTGCGGCATTTAACTCACGCAAAATCCGCATTACTTCCACGCCACTATGCGAGTCTAGGGCACCTGTCGGTTCATCAGCGAGAATGACATCACCGCCATTCATCAACGCACGTGCAATGGAGACACGTTGTTGCTGCCCCCCAGAAAGTTGACTTGGTCGGTTTTGGGTTTTATTGCCCAGTCCTAGTTCTGTGAGTAAAGCAGTGGCACGTTGTTTACGCGCATATGGTGTTGCCCCAGCATAAACGGCAGGTACTTCAACATTACCTTCTGCGGTTAAGTCGCCTAAAAGGTGGTAACGCTGGAAAATAAAACCAAAATACTCACGACGTAGTTCGGCCAACTGATCCGGTTCGAGTTTACCAGTTTCGCGACCATTGACCTGATAACTCCCAGAGGTCGGGCGGTCGAGACAGCCTAAAATATTCATCAGGGTCGATTTACCTGAACCCGACTGGCCGACAATGGCAACCAATTCACCTTCGTAAATGGTCAGGTCAATGCCTTTGAGAATTTGGACAGTACTTTCGCCAGCTGGAAACTCTCGCACCAAATTGCTGACTTCAAGCAAGGCTTTTTTGGTCATGCTTACATTCCCATTGGTGGACTGTTACGACGGCGGTTGCTGCTATTGGCAGAAGCGGCAGTATTCTCCGAACTGTCTGCAATCACCACTTGATCACCTTCTTTTAAGCCTGCAAGCACTTGTGCATTGACGCGGTTATTGATACCCACCAAAATTTGTTTTGGTTGAGCTGAGCCGTCCGCTTGTAAGACACGAACTACGCTCAGCGTAGCTTTACCTTCTTTAACCAATTGTTGTTGTGCTGCATTTAAATTCAGACGTTCAAGACGTGGACCTTGAGGTCGGTCTGAGTCCGATTTGCTTTGTGTCGATGACGCAGCTTGCGTATTTGAACTGCTGTTACGCTTTGCATTTGTAGGACGAGTTGAAATTGCAGAAGAAGGGACTAATAACGCATTTTTTGCAGAATCGAGCACGATGTAGACTTGTGCAGTCATATCAATACGTAGCTTGCCATCATGGTTGGGTACATCAAACAGCGCATTGTAGTAAATTGCGGTGCTGGTTGATGTGCTGGTGGTACTTTCATCGGTAATCGAGTCTGGCGCGGGCTCAACTTGACGTAGGCTAGCATAGCGCTTGCTGTCATCGCCTAAAGTGGTGAAATAAACCTGTTGGCCTTTTTCAACTTTCATGATGTCCGCTTCACTGACCTGCGCCTTAATGGTCATGTTTTGCAATTTTGCAATTTTAACAATGGTCGGGGCACTTTGATTGGCGTTTACCGTTTGACCTTCCTCAGTCACGATCGCCACCACGGTACCATCAGTTGGTGCCACAATGCGGGTATAACCGATATTGGTTTGTGCAGTCGACTTGGTTACTTTTGCAGATTCAATCTGTGCATCAATCGCTTTAATCTGTGCTTGCGCTGTTTTATAGCTGGCCTCAGCCGATTCTAATTCTGCTTTTGATGTGGCATCTTGTGCATACATTTGCTGTTGACGTTTATATGCCAGTTGCGCTTCGTTTAAGCTAGCTTCTTGTTGTAGACGCTGCGCTTGCAAATTTTTAATATTGGCTTCTGCTGTTTTAAAGCTGTTTTCTTGAGTGGTTGAATCAATTTGCGCAATCAATTGACCTTGTTTAACTTCATCGCCCAGTTGCACATACATTTTCTGTACTTGACCTGAGACCTGTGCGCCAACACTCACCAGTTTAGTTGCATCTAAAGTACCTGTCGCCAATACCGTATTTTCAAGATCACCACGAGTGACAGATTCGCTAATATACTGTGGTTGTTCTTGTTTTGGTTTGAAATATGTCCACGCGACATAAGCAAGTACGGCAACACACAGTGCCGCGATAACCATTTTGACAGCTTTTATTTTTTGCATTGGAATCAGGGAGTAAACAGAATTGCAGATAGTATAAAAGCGAAATACGGATAAATCGTGAATTTTTTGAACAAATAGAAATGATTATTATTTTTAAAAGGCTCGTTGCGGTAATTTAAGCGGGAAAGAGTGACTTTCCACACAGCGTTGCAATGGCTTGCATCACGACATGTTCAGCATTTTCATGCCCCAAACCTTTAATCGAAGCATCAATGCGAAGCAGGAGACTGGGCCACGTTAAAAAGCACTGCGGGTTCAGTCGACGTAAGGCGTGTTGATAGACGCTGACTTTATTCTTCCAAATCCCCAGTTGCAGTGCATTTTGCGGCTGCTCAAACAGTTGCATGAGTAAACGCATTTCTTTACTGATACTCCACAAAATCAAACTGAGGGGTTCACCTGAGGCAATCAGGTATTGGTAAATTTTAATCGATTGCGCCAGATTGCCTTCGAGCAGAGCATCACTTAAATCGAAAGTACTATAGCGGGACTGATCTTGTAAGCAGGCATGTAAATGATCAATCTGAATCAGCTCAACCTCGGCAAAGGTATCGCTGACACGCATTAAGCTATTTTTAGCTGCGAGTAAGTTGTGTTCATGGTGTTGTTCTAACCACTGCCATGCATCCTGACTCAGTTTAACCCCAAGCTTATCTGCTTCAATGCTTAAAATCTGCTGACGATCACGCGGATAATTCGCGGTCAGGGCAACATGCACTCCATTGGCTTCAACCGTTTGGAAAAAGCCCGTTTTTAGGCTGGCGCTGTCCTGTTTTGGCATCACCACCAAAAGCAAGTTCTGTTCATTGCTTTGGATATAGCTTTTTAGCAACTTTAAAGCGTTAGCATCGGGTTTAATATTGCCATGAACTTCAATGGCAAGTTGGCTTGAAAACAAGGACAAGCTGTTGAGCGCATTAAAGACATTTTTCCAGTCATTGACATTGTTGATGTCATGCCGTTGTCGTTCAATCTCTTGCTTTTGCCAACTTGCTCGAAATGCATCCAGTAAATTTTGCTCAAGCAATGGTTCTTGACCTTGCATAATCCACGCGCCGCGAGCTTCATCGACACGTTTTAGGGCCTGCAAATAGTCAAGTTTCATTGTTAAACCTTACTGCTGTGCTGGTGGTAGGCGGTTCGAAGAAATCTGACGCACAATTTGTTGAGCGACATCATCCACGATGACTTGATTCAAATAGTTTTTCTCTTGGTCATCGGTATTGACGGTTTCAATGTTGTATTGATAACTACGCGTTGCAACTACGGTGCGTGGTTCAGTGATTGGATGGCCTTGTGCGTCTTCAATACGGAAGGTGACATTGAGGCGTAGTAATACTTCAATCAGTTTGCCGTTCAGCTCTAAACGCTGTGGTTTATAGTCTAGCACGCGAAGCACATAGGCATCTGATCCACTGCTCAGCTGTACACCCGACGCACCCAAATAAATTGCCAATTTTTCATGCAATTCATCGGTGTTCTTCGGAAGCACCAAATTCATTTTTGAATAAGCAATCGGTGTTGCGCTTGGATTGGTGCCTTTTAAATGAAAGCCACACCCGACCAAGCCAGCACTTAGGCCACAAGTTAAAACAATAGCTGCCAAACGTTTGCCTAAATGCATGTGTTGTCCTCTGTTTGCTCTTTTTGATAAAAGAAAATAATATGTCGTGATTGTATGTGCAAAGCCCGTTGACTGGCAACGGGCTTTGTTTGGGAATTGTTTATTCCTTTTCATTTCTCCCTTTATAAAAGGGAGGCTTAAAGGCCTTAAACCACCAAATTCACTAATTTATTTGGCACCACAATTTCTTTCTTGGTTTGACCCGTCAAGAATTGTTGAACTTCTGGCAATGCTTTAGCCAGTGCAAGCAATGCATCTTTCGATGTATTGACAGACACTTCTAATTTGCCACGCAGTTTACCATTCACTTGAACAACAATCGTTTGCGTATTACGTGTGAGTGCAGATTCGTCTACAGTCGGGAACAATACGCTGGTTAAGTCTAGTCCAAATTCAGCCAATAAAGTCTGGCTTAAATGTGGTGCAAATGGCGCAAGTAAAGTTAAAAGCGTTGTAATCGATTCACGAGCAACCGCAACATCATTATCATTTTTCGCTTCAAACTTATTGTTCGCATTTAACAGTTCCATCATTGCTGCAATAGCCGTGTTAAAGGCATGGCGGCGTTCGATGTCATCACCCACTTTTTGAATGGTTTCATGCGTTTTACGACGTAAGTCTTGTGCTTCTGTAGATAGTTGAGCAGTATCAATTGCAGATGCTGCATTGCCTTTTTCAAGGAAGCTGGCAACCAAACGCCATACACGTTTCAAGAAACGGTTTGCTCCTTCTACACCTGCATCAGACCATTCAAGTGATTGATCTGGTGGAGCTGCAAACATCATGAACACACGTGCCGTATCTGCACCGTACTGATCAATAATAGCTTGTGGGTCGATACCATTATTTTTCGATTTCGACATTTTCTCTTGGCCGCCAACAATCACGTCTTGACCATCGCCTTGGTATTTCGCAGATAGAATACGACCTTTTTCATCACGTTCGAGGTCGATATCCGCAGGGTTAAACCAAGTTTTCTTGCCTGATTCAGCTTCACGGTAATAAGTGTCTGCCAAGACCATACCTTGAGTTAACAGGTTGGTAAATGGTTCATTGCCTTGTACTACACCTTCATCACGCATTAACTTGTGGAAGAAACGTGCATAAAGTAAGTGCAGAATCGCGTGTTCAACACCACCGATGTATTGGTTTACAGGAAGCCATGTTTGAGCAGCTTCAGGCTTAACTAAACCATCAGTAAAATCAGGAGATGCATAACGTGCATAGTACCAAGATGATTCTACAAAGGTGTCCAAGGTATCGGTTTCACGACGTGCATCGCCACCACAACTTGGGCATTTGGTTTCGTAGAATTCAGGCATCTTGTTCAATGGGTTACCCGAGCCATCAGGTACGACATCAGTTGGTAAGACCACTGGAAGTTGCTCTTCAGGTACAGGAACCTGACCACATTTTTCACAGTTGATCATTGGAATTGGGCAGCCCCAATAACGTTGACGCGATACACCCCAGTCACGTAAACGGAACTGAACTTTCGTACTTGCAAGAGTTGTTGGTTCTAATTTCGCAAGGAACGCATCATAAGCAGCTTGGAAGTCTAAACCGTCAAATTCTGCTGAATTGACCAATTTACCTTCTTTAGAGCCGTACCATTCTTGCCATTGTGCAGCATCAAAGTCTGCATCGTCTGCACCTTGAGCATCAATCACTTGTTTAATGGTTAAGCCGTATTTATTGGCAAATTCAAAATCACGTTCGTCGTGTGCAGGTACAGCCATCACAGCGCCAGAGCCATAAGACATCAACACGTAGTTGGCAATCCAAACAGGAATGTCTTCACTAGTGACAGGATGCTTCACAGACAGACCTGTTGCCATACCTTTCTTTTCAGCGGTAGCTAAGTCAGCTTCAGCCACAGAACCCATACGGCATTCTTCAATAAATGCTTTAAGTTCAGCATTATTTTCCGCAGCTTTCAGCGCCATTGGATGTTCTGCTGCAACTGCAACATAAGTCACACCCATTAAGGTGTCAGCACGTGTGGTGAATACAGTAAGGCCATCTGCGTAAATTTCAGGATTCGCTGAAGGGAAGGTGATATCCATTCCTTGTGAGCGACCAATCCAGTTACGTTGCATGGTCAAGACTTGTTGTGGCCAACCGTCTTTTAAGGTATCTAAATCGTCTAATAATTCTTGCGCATAGTCGGTAATGCGGAAGTAATACATTGGAATATCACGTTTTTCAACCAATGCACCTGAACGCCAGCCACGACCATTTTCAACTTGTTCATTGGCAAGTACAGTCTGATCCACAGGATCCCAATTTACGGTAGATAACTTACGGTAAATAAGGCCTTTTTTATAAAGTTGCACGAACAACCACTGTTCCCAGCGGTAGTATTCAGGGGTACACGTTGCAAATTCACGATCCCAATCGACTGAAAGACCTAGTTTTTTTAATTGGTCACGCATATATGCGATGTTTTCAAAGGTCCATTTTGCAGGTGCTACTTGGTGTGCAATTGCAGCATTTTCAGCAGGTAAACCAAAAGCATCCCAACCCATAGGTTGCAGGACAGTTTCCCCTTTGAGACGGTGGAAACGACTGATGACATCACCAATGGTGTAGTTACGCACATGACCCATATGCAGTTTGCCACTTGGATAAGGGAACATCGAGAGGATATAACGACGTGGACCTTCTACAGAGTCGGCAACTTTAAAGGCTTTACGAGCTTCCCAGTCTTGTTGGACGGTAGGTTCAATCGCGCTCGCTTGATATTCAGGGTCAATGTGAGTAGTCATATACGTATGTAGAACAATGGTTAAAAAGTTTGTTGCACAGCATAGCGCAAAATGCACCTAAAAGTGAATTTTGCGCCTGAGATAAATTATAAAATGCAGCAGTCTCAAAATAATGAGAATTACTTCATGTGCTGGTGTAAAGAAAGTTGTTATCTATTCGATTGTACTTCAACAGGGCGGACTTGTTGGCCTTGTTGAAGTGCTTCATTCGCTTCACGTCGTTGATTTTCTAACTCAACCGCTGGTGCTGCTGGGGCAGCACTCGGTATAGCGTTGGGAGGGGCTGGTACAGTATTCGGCATATTAGCAGGTGGTGGTGCTTCCGATGACGCAGCTTGTTGCGAATTTTTCCAACCATAGGTATCGACTTTGCCTTTTTTCTTTGCTGTTTTGGGTGGAGGTGTCGTGGTGTAATGTGTCGAGCCTTGGCTATCAACCCACTTATAATAAGTTTTAGCAAAGCTTTGTGTACTGCCCATTGCAAGCCCCATCCCCACCAAACATGCTGCCATTTTTGCAAACTGAATACTCATCTACCATTGTCCTTTTTATATCCGGAGTCATTGGATTTTATCGGGTTTATCGTTGTCCTTATTTTATGCCAATTTGAGAGCAATAAGCAGTGTTTGATGCGTTTTTCATCTGAGTTTTTTGAAATATTTTGCAGGCCAAATCCTCAGTTTAATGCGTGAAATATGCGTTATGACACAGTATGAAAATAAGATGGTTATGCTAAAACCTGATGAACAAATGCTGATCTATATTTAAAACTGAAAAAATCTGAGATAGATGTTGGATTTAAATTTGGGTGAATATCTTATTAAACTTATTTATGGGTTTTATTATGTTTTTTTATTAATAAATTCAGTGAAATAGAAATCTATTTGTTTTTGCACTAAAAACCAAGAAAAAGCAGCTCAGTTTTCTTTGTCCGCGATGAATAAAAAACAAACGCTCTGTAAATAAACAAAAAAAAGCTAATTTTTAAACTTGACTTTAGTCACGAAACTCCTAAAAATGCTGTCTTTAGTTTTATATGCCTTTACTCGATCACCCTTCGATAAAGTGTCATTTCATGCAATGGACACGCTTTCTAGCCGAGACCGTGAACAAAGTAAAAAAATGTGTTTATCCCAACACGTTTTAGATCTCATATTGCTCAAACAGCATACAGATCAGAATTTTTTCCTATTGCTATGAAAACTAAGAAATATGTGTGCTATAACAGTGCAGACAATCAATGAATGAAACACTGCTGGTGCCTTCCACCATTGCAGTGATAAAGATTAGGGTGAATCACGTTGGAACTTTTATCTGGTGGTGAAATGCTCGTTCGCGCATTGGCGGACGAAGGCGTTGAACATGTATTTGGATACCCAGGCGGCGCAGTTTTACATATCTACGACGCGTTCTTTCAACAAGACAAAATCAATCATTACCTCGTGCGCCATGAACAAGCTGCTGGTCATATGGCAGATGCTTACTCACGCGTAACAGGTAAGACGGGTGTGGTCCTCGTGACTTCAGGTCCGGGTGCAACCAATACTGTGACTCCAATTGCAACGGCTTATATGGACTCAATCCCAATGGTGATTTTGTCCGGTCAGGTTGCATCACATTTAATTGGTGAAGATGCATTCCAAGAAACAGATATGGTCGGTATTTCTCGTCCGATCGTAAAACATAGTTTCCAAGTGCGCCATGCCAGCGAAATTCCTTCGATTATTAAGAAGGCATTTTATATTGCAGCTTCAGGTCGTCCCGGTCCAGTTGTGGTCGATATTCCAAAGGATGCAACCAATCCTGCTGAGAAATTTGCTTACGAATACCCAGAAAAAGTGAAGATGCGTTCGTATCAACCGCCGCATCGTGGTCACTCAGGTCAAATTCGTAAAGCGATTGAAGAGCTGATTCATGCTAAACGTCCTGTGATTTATTCAGGTGGTGGCGTGGTTCAAGGTAATGCTTCTGCACAGTTAACTGAACTGGCGCATATTTTGGGCTTCCCAGTCACCAATACCTTGATGGGGCTTGGTGCATTTCCTGGCAATGATCCGCAGTTTATTGGCATGTTGGGTATGCATGGTACCTATGAAGCGAATATGACCATGCACAATGCTGATGTGATTTTGTGTATCGGTGCGCGTTTCGATGACCGTGTAACCAATAATCCAGCAAAATTCTGTCCAAATGCCAAAGTGATTCATATTGATATCGACCCTGCAACGATTTCAAAAACCATCATGGCGCATATCCCGATCGTGGGTGCGGTAGAACCTGTTCTTCAAGAAATGTTGACACAGCTCAAGCAGATGAATGTGTCTAAACCAAATCCTGAAGATATCGCTGCTTGGTGGGCGCAAATCAATGAATGGCGTAAATTTCATGGCATGCGTTATGAGCCTGGTGCAAATGGCGTAATGAAACCACAACAAGTGGTGGAAGCGTTGGATAAAATCACCAATGGTGATGCGATCATTACTTCTGACGTAGGTCAGCATCAAATGTTTGGTGCGAACTATTACAAGTATAAACGTCCACGCCAATGGATTAACTCAGGTGGCCTAGGGACCATGGGTGTTGGTTTACCCTATGCGATGGCGGCGAAATTGGCTTTCCCTGACCAACAAGTGGTGTGTATCACGGGTGAAGCATCGATTCAGATGTGTATCCAAGAGCTTTCGACGTGTAAGCAATATGGCCTAAACGTAAAAATCCTCTGCTTGAATAACCAAGCTTTAGGGATGGTGAAGCAGTGGCAAGATATGAACTATGAAGGACGTCATTCAAGTTCTTATGTAGATTCATTGCCTGACTTCCCTAAATTGATGGAAGCATATGGTCATGTTGGTATTCAAATTGACCATGCGGATGAGCTAGAGTCGAAGCTTGCTGAAGCAATGGCGATCAACGATAAATGCGTATTTATTAATGTGATGGTTGACCGTACAGAGCATGTTTATCCAATGCTTATCGCAGGTCAGTCAATGCAAGATATGTGGTTAGGTAAAGGGGAGCGCACGTCATGAGACACATTATCTCTGTACTTGTAGAAAACGAAGCTGGTGCGCTTTCTCGTTTGGTGGGTTTATTTTCTCAACGTGGTTATAACATTGAGACTTTAAACGTTGCACCAACCGAAGATCCGACCTTATCTCGTTTGACGTTAACGACTTATGGCGATGATCATAAAATTGAACAAATCACCAAACAGCTCAACAAATTGGTTGAAGTGGTGAAAGTGGTTGATTTGTCTGAAGGTGCGCACATTGAACGTGAGTTGATGTTGATTAAAGTCAAATCACTTGGCTCGGCACGTGCTGAAATCAAAAGAACTGCGGACATTTTCCGTGCGCAAATTGTTGATGTCACCCCAACGACGTATACCATTCAAATCGCGGGTACGACTGAAAAAATTGATGGTTTTATTGATGCACTCGCAGAGAACACCATCCTTGAAGTTGTACGCTCAGGTGTTTCAGGCATCGCGCGTGGCGAAAAAGTTTTAACCATTTAATTAATTAACACGATTCAACCTCCTTTTGAGAAAGAGGAGGGTTTCATCAAACAATAAACCCCTTGATGGAATTACAGAATACCAAGCATTTTAGCGGAGACAGCAATGCAAATTTTTTACGATAAAGACTGCGACTTATCTATCATCCAATCTAAGAAAGTAGCGATCATTGGTTACGGTTCACAAGGCCACGCACACGCGCTTAACCTTAAAGATTCTGGTGTAGACGTAACTGTAGGTCTACGTGCTGGTTCTACTTCTTGGAAAAAAGCTGAAAATTCAGGTCTTAAAGTTGCTGAAGTTCCTGCTGCAGTTGCTCAAGCTGACGTTGTCATGATCTTGACTCCAGATGAATTTCAATCACAACTTTACCGTGACGTGATCGAACCAAACATCAAAGAAGGCGCGACTTTAGCATTTGCTCATGGTTTCTCTGTTCTTTACAACCAAGTAGTTCCACGTGCTGATCTTGACGTAATCATGGTTGCACCAAAAGCACCAGGCCATACTGTACGTTCTGAATACCAACGTGGTTCAGGCGTTCCTGACTTAATCGCGATTCATCAAGATGCGTCTGGTAATGCACGTAACCTAGCACTTTCTTATGCTTCAGGCGTAGGTGGTGGTCGTACAGGTATTATCGAGACTTCATTTCGTGAAGAAACTGAAACTGACTTATTTGGTGAGCAAGCAGTTCTTTGTGGTGGTGCAGTAGAACTTGTGAAAATGGGCTTCGAAACTTTGGTTGAAGCAGGTTATGCGCCTGAAATGGCTTACTTCGAATGCTTACACGAACTTAAGTTAATCGTTGACTTAATGTTTGAAGGTGGTATCGCGGATATGAACTATTCAGTGTCAAACAACGCTGAATATGGTGAGTACGTAACTGGCGTTGAAGTAATCAACGAACAGTCTCGTGAAGCGATGCGCAATGCACTTAAACGTATCCAATCTGGTGAATACGCGAAGATGTTTATTAACGAAGGTGCGTTGAACTACCCATCAATGACTGCACGTCGTCGTCAAAACGCAGCACATGGTATTGAAGTAACAGGTAATAAACTTCGTGCAATGATGCCGTGGATTCAAGCCAACAAAATCGTTGATAAAGAGAAGAACTAATTTCTCGAATCAATTGATTTGAATGCGAAGACCCACTCTATTTGAGTGGGTTTTTTCTATTTTTATTGTTACGTGCCTCAAAAAGATGAAAGCAGTGCTTTCATCTTTTTCGTGCTTTTGATTCAAGTAAACAAGATCTTCGATAAAGAAAAGAGCTAAGGTTACGTTACGTGCCTTTAAAAAAGGGGCAATGCTTTCCCTTTTTTTTCTTACCTTAGATTTAAGCAAACAAAATTGTAGATAAAGAAAAGAACTAAGTTTCTGATCTAGCTGATTTTAAGTACTAAAACCCTGCCTCGGCAGGGTTTTTTATTGATCTACTATTATGTTTTATGTAGGGCAAAGCTATTAATTAAAAAGATGTGAGTATAAATAGGGCCATGATATGGCTATCGGTACACCGCTATAAGTTGATCTTATCCGTGTTCAAAATCGCTACATGGTGTCAACGAGAATTCCATTTCAGTGCTAGATATATGGGTGGCATATATCGTCAAAAAAACTATTGGATTAATAACGTATCCATGGGCTTTATTGCAATAAATGAAACTCTCAAAAAAGTGTACCTATCATTACGTTTGGGTTTTTAGTGTGAGTTTTTGATTTCTAAAATAGTAGGTCATGTAAATTTAAGGCTTGATTATGTGATTTTAGTCATATTGTTCAATCACTGATATTGGGTAAATAGCATGTGAATAAACCTTTGGATTTTAGCAAGATGATCGACCTGAATTGAAAAATTGATGGAAATGTAAAGTAAAAAAAAGATGAAAAATGAATTTTTTAGCGGTTTAAGAAATTATTCACCCAAATATGTAATTAAATGTAAATTTGAAATGTTAAAAATTTCTAAGATAAAACAGAGATCTACTTAAAATATAAAAAAGCACTAAAATTGTGCATCACTGAAAGTGGTGTAACTATTTTCAGGGGTTTATTAAATTAATTAATAAATAAAATAACAATAAAAACAATATATTAATTTTACTTTGTTGAGGTTTTAAAGTTGGGTCTCTATTTGAGTGAAAAAGGCTGCATAGATGGTTTTTTATACAGAATAACTAGAATAAAAACACGCTTAAGAAAAGCTTGGTAGCCAAACAAGGTCCAGTTTAATTAAGGGTAACCATAACAATTAATCAGGTTTTAAAAGAAAAATCTCGGAGAGTAGCTATGAATAAAATACTTCAAGCATCACTAGTTGCAACACTATTAGGTGCAGGTTCTACAGCCCTTTATGCAGAGGATGATACAGCATCACGCCCTAGTTATAACTGGGGGAACTGTACTTCTCTAGGTTGTGAAAAAGATATTCCTATTAAATTAGAAATCCCTAAAAAATGTGAAGTGCTTGGCGGTAGTGCCATTACGTTAAGTAAAGATGGTGGTCCAAAAACTTCAAGCTATACTGTGCGTAGTAATACCCACTATACGCTTAACATTCAAACAGCGAATGCTGGAACTTCAAATACTACTTTTGTGAAGCACGAAGATGATGCTAACGTTAAAGTTCCAACAACAATTACTACGGCTAAAGCAGGTGGCGGCAGTGTTGGTTGGGGTAATTCAAACCATGCTGGATTAGCGGATGATATCTACACAGTGACAGTGAATAACTCTGCAGTCAGTGCCTTCCAACGTGCGGGTACATACAACGATACTTATAAAATTAAAGTTTACTACTAATTTAGTTAAACTAAGCCTAACTTGATTACAGTATCAGGTTAGGTTTTTAAAAATTATAATAAGGGGTGTAATATGAAAAGAATAATATCAATTTTGGTGTCTTCGATGCTGTATATGTCGGGAACACATGCTGGTGTTTCAGTTGACCCAGTTCAAATGTATATTCAAAATCCCGCAAAGCAAAGAACAACAACATTAACCCTAGAATCTAAAGATGAGACAGAAAAGAGAATTTTTGAAGTAAAAGCATTTAAGTGGACGCAAAAAGAAAATGGCGAAAACGTACTGGAGCTTGATAACTCCTTAATTATTAATCCTAAAAACTTTATTTTGCAGCCGAATGGTAAACAGACTATTCGTGTGGGCTTTAACCGTCCCATTGAGTCTATTTTAAGTGGACAGCAAGAAGGTACATGGCGTGTGATTGTTGATGAAATTCCACAGGCTGTAAAAGAATCTTCAGTAAATTTTCTGGTTAGCTTTAATTTACCCCTCTTTGTTGGTAAGCAGGAAGATATTAAACTAAATTTCAACGTTGAAAATAATAAGCTGATTGTTAAAAATAATGCAAAATCGCATATTCAAATCGCAAATTTGAAAATTGTAGATGCAAATAAAAAAGAAGTTTTTAAAACGGAAACCATGAATTATTTGCTTGCAAATAAAAGCGCGTCCTATGATTTAAACAAAATACGAATATCAAATCCTAAAAATTATTATGTTCAATTGTTTACTGATAAGAACGATAAAATGGTGGAGCTCAAATTCTCGGATTAGTTTGAGGTGGGGAGTTTACGATGAATACGAAAATAAGAATACTTATCGCTATTCATATTTTTTTTGCACTAAATGTGAATGCCAGTGAGGGTATGCTGGAAGAAAATATTGCGAATCTTTGGATTAATGATCTAGATCATCATACAGATGTCGCCTTATTAAAGCAGGGCGATCAATATTATCTTGAATGTCAGGTACTGGCAGAACGTCAAATTTCAACTGCGCAATTAAAAACCTTAGCTTCGCGACCAGAATTCTGCTTGGTGTCATCAAGTAGTGTTCAGTCAACTTTTGATGATTCATCGCAATCCATTAAGCTCACGATTCCAACAGAACTTTTTGAAACGGACTTTAATGCATTAAACAATAGCATCATTCCTGAAAAGGCCAGTTTTGGTGGTTTCATAAATTATGATTTTCTTTATGCCACTAGTAATTCTAATAACTCATATAGTGGACTTATGGAGCTAGGGGTTTTCAAAGATTATTGGATCATGAAAAACTCTATGTTGTATCAGAATACCCCCACTGATGAGCGGGTGGTTCGCCTGAGTAGTAGTGTCGATTTTGAATTTCCTAAACATATGACCCGCTTAACGATAGGGGATACTACAACTACATATAACCCTTTGATTAATTCTTTACGTTTTGCAGGTTTAAATTGGGGGACGAATTACACTGAAAGACCAAATTTTGTGTACTGGAATATGCCAAGTTTACAAGGGAGTGCACGCGTTCCTTCTACTGTTGATTTATATATAAATGGCGTAAATATTTATAATCAAAAGGTGAGCCCTGGTGATTATAACTTACTGATGGGGGCACAAATCCAACAAGCAGGTAATGCGCAAATTGTAGTTGAGGATGTACTCGGGAATCGAAGTGTACAAAGCTTTCCTATTATGGTGACCAATAGACTATTACGATCTGGTTTGAATGAATATAGTGTTGCAGCAGGTAAACTTCGTTACAACTATAATTTGGATAGCAGTGATTATAGGGACTTCTTTGTGAATACTTATTTTCGCAGAGGTATGTCAAACTCAACAACGTTAGGAAGCAATTTATCTTACAGTAAAGATATACAAAATATAGGGTTCATGTGGACACAAGCGATTAGTAATATTTTTGTTCTCGATAGTGTTGTTCTTGCTTCTCATGATGATGAAAACCAATTTAATTATTCCTATGGGTTATCCGCAAGTAAAGACTTTGGTCGATTTTCAATGGGGGCGAGTTCAAAATATACAGAAAAAGATTTTAAATTTTTAGGAGACGAGTTAGGTGCCAATTCTAACTATCCGAAATTTGAAAATCTTGCATATTTTGGTATGAGTAATGTGCCCTATTTGCATAATCTAAATATTAACTATGCAGAACAAAAATATTATGAAAATCCTGATTTTCCTAATAGTAACCAAAAGGTAATAAATGTTGGGTTTAATCGGAATTTTGGTCGTCGAATTTCATTTGGTTTGAGTTATTTCAACTCTTTTGGTGACAGGAAAGACTCAGGCGGCATTCTTTCACTTAGCTACAGTTTTGATAATAAGTCCGTTTACTTTAGTCAATCAGCTGACCAAAATACAAACCTCCAGTTAGTGAAATATGACTCCAATCAAGTCGGGTTCGATTATTCTCTTGGCGTAAACCGTCGTAGTGAAGACACGATGTTTAACTTTAATGGTGTTGTTAAAACAGACGTAGGAGATTTAGATTTCTATCATGTGCAAGGTCGTGAAGACCGTGAGTCACAGTTAAATTATCGAGGAGCAGTTGTTTGGTTAGGTAATAAAATCAGTTTTACTAAAATGGTTGATAACGCATTTACTCTAGTCAAAGTAGGAGATTATCAAGATATTGATATTTTAAGATCACTGACCTATGTTGATAAAACCAATAAAAAAGGGTATGCCTTTATTCATGATGTTATTCCTTATGTTAAATACGACATTGCATTTGATCAAAATCAACTACCTATCGAAGATAAAATACAGTATTCAAGCAAACAATTAATAGCTTTAAATCAACGCGGTTATATCATCAATTTCCCAGTATTCCATGCGAAACAAGTCACTGTTAAACCAGTAGACAGTAACAATCGGTCTTTTGCTGCTGGTTCGGAGCTTTATATTGATAATAATGGTGAAGGAGAGGTTTATCCGATTTCTACCGATGGTAGCGTAACGCTTTATGGTTTGATTCCGGAAACATATAAGATACAAATTAAAACTAAAGAAGCACGCAGTTGTTCTGCAGAACTTACAATTACAGATACTAAGAATGATGACAACTCATCAGTACTGGATCTTCAGTGTAAATAAATGGAGTAGAGCCATGAAACTGAACATTATTATACTGCTGTTTTGTGTGGCGGCTACCCCAATAGCTTATGCAAAACAGTGTCAAATTGAGCGTTTAACTTCAAGCCAGTTGAATCTAAGTTCATCGTATCTTAGTCAAGCTGCAACTTCTTTCTCAGTGGCTTGTGATAGTAATTACGCGATTAAATTCAATTCGCGTAATTTAACTAATGCAACAGGGAGTAGTTATTTAGTCAATGAGAAAAACTATAAATTGAGAACTCAAATGAATATTTCAGGAGCAAGTGCATCACGTTGGAATAGCCCTATTGCTCAACCAGCAACTGAGCAAAATAAGTTTGTAGTCTTGGTGCAATTGATGGAGCGCCCAACTGCCTTAACCCCAGCAGGTGTGTATAAAGATAGCTTGTATATTAATTTGATGTTTTAAATTTTAGGTCTTTAAACTATTAATATGTAAAAAGATACCTACTAATCATAGGTATCTTTTTATTTGATTGCATTCATTATCATCAAACTGTCAAAAAGTTTAACTAAACTTGGACCAAAATAAGAAAAGTTTGGAATAGCATGATCGGTTCAATGACAACAAAATTATTCAAACAGCACAATTTCCCAGAACCTCAGCGGTTTTATCTCAAGCAACAACATCAGCATAATATTCAGCAAGAACTCTCTATCCTTCAAGAAACACTAAAACCCAAGTTAAAAATAACCATCGTGACGGAAACATGGTCACCAGAAATCAATGGTGTTGCGAACTCTTTATTACAACTGTGTAAAGGTTTGCAGACACTGGGACATCGTATTCAGCTCATCCGCCCAATACAAAAAAACATATGTGCCGACTTTCAGGCAGAACAGGAGTGTTTGGTCTGGGCGAAAAGCATTCCTAAATATGCCGATATGCAATTTGGTATGCCACAGTATGTCAAAGTCAGCAAAGCGATTGAGCGCTTCGCGCCAGATGTGGTCCATATTGTGACGGAAGGACCGTTGGGGTTGACGGCACTGTATGCTGCTCAAGCACATCAAATTCCAGTGTCTAGTGGCTTTCATTCAACTTTTCATGACTTTAGTCGCTTCTTTGATTTGGCTTTGCTGGTCAAACCGATTGAAAGTTATCTTCGCTGGTTTCATAACCATACGGTACTCACCTGTGTGCCGAGTCAAACCACGTTAAATCAACTCCAGACCTTTGGTGTGACTTGCCCCTTGGTTGAGGTTGGGCGAGGGGTGGATACAACTCGCTTCCATCCAGAGCATCGCTCAGAACAATTGCGTCAGTGCTGGCAAGCAGATGCAAATACTTCTGTATTGCTATATGTGGGACGTTTATCTCCAGAAAAAGAAGTCGACGTGCTCATTCAGAGTTATTTGAATATCAAGAAGCAGCAATCGCGCAAGTTGAAAATGGTGATTGTGGGGGATGGGCCAGATCGTAAGCGCTTAACCGAGATAGCAAATGGCTCAGATGTTATTTTTACGGGAAGCTTAACAGGGCAGTCACTCGCCCAAGTTTACGCCAGTGCAGATGCTTTTGTTTTTGCAAGTCAAATAGAGACTTTTGGTAACGTGGTACTTGAAGCCATGGCCAGCGGCTTGCCTGTGGTGGCCTATAACTATGCCAGTCCGCAGCGTTATATCAAGCAAGGTATAACAGGGTGGTTGAGTCCTTTTGGACAAGTGGCACACTTTATGCAAACTATTATTCAGTTGCCAGAGCAAAAGGTACTTAGATGTATGGGAACTCAAGCGCGTCAAGATATTGAAAGTGTAGGCTGGCAGTATCCTGTAAAACAGTTTGAGCAGGCCTTATATCACGCGGCAAAGATTAAGGTAGCACTTTAACCAATAGCTGTATTAAAAGCGTCAGTGATAAAGATGAGTTGGGTAATTTTGATGAGTTTTAACTTAAATCATCAAACTGTCAAAAACACCCTTTAATATGAGCCTAAAGAGAAGCGATTTTGATGAATTAAATCGTCATATAACAATGATTTTCCAGCTGAACTTTCAACATTGTTGTTAAGGAGAAGTGGTATGAATCTTAAAACTGCAAAAATAAGAATATTAGATTTAGATTTAAAAGGTTGTGTCTATCTCAATCATTTCTCCCATTCGCATGCTGTAGCTAATTTTTTTAAGCGGATCAGTCGATTGGGGGATGGCATCTTTTGGTACACGATGTTGGCTTTAACTTGGTTGTTGCAAGGATTGGTCTACAGTTTACAAATCGTGTATTTGGTTCTTGGTTCATTGTGCGGGACTTTAATTTATAAAGTCTTAAAAATCAAAACTATTCGCCCAAGACCTTATCAAGTGCATCAGGTGATTCGAATGGGTGAGCGACCGCTTGACCATTTTAGTTTTCCTTCAGGTCATACTTTACATGCAGTGATGGTCAGTACTTTATTGGGCTTTGTACAGCCAATTTTATTGGTGCTCATGTTGCCTTTTACTGTTTTGGTTGCTGCGTCACGCATGATTTTAGGGCTGCATTATCCAAGTGATGTGTTGGTCGGAGCGGCGATAGGTGCAGTCGTAGCCGTCGCTTTAATTTGTAGTGCACCATTTTTAAATATTGTGTTGTAAAAAAGCCCAATTTTATCTCAAACAAACTAGCGCTTAAATTTCAGAGTTTGCTACAGTACAGCATCTTCTACATTGTGATGAGACTCCACCATGGGCTTACGTTGGTCAGACACTATTGATATTGCTATTGAGTTGTATGAAGCTCATCCAGATGTCGATCCGCAGTGGATTCGCTTTACAGACTTACATGCTTGGGTGTGTGCCTTACCAGACTTTAGTGATGATCCGACCAAGTCGACTGAAGGTTTGCTTGAAGCAATTCAAATGGCATGGATTGACGAAGCGCGATAATCCTTGTATCGAAAAAAGCAACTTTTTACAGAGTAAAAGCAGAAAATTGTGCATTATGTCGGTATAATGCGCCAAAATTTTCATGTCTACATTGACTTAAGGAGCCAATCATGGCTATTGAACGTACTTTATCTATCGTAAAACCAGACGCAGTTGCTAAAAACCACATCGGTGACATTTTTGCTCGTTTTGAAAAAGCTGGTCTTCAAATCGTTGCAACTAAAATGAAACACTTGACTCAAGCTGAAGCTGAAGGTTTCTACGCAGAGCACAAAGAACGTGGTTTCTTTGCTGACCTAGTTGCGTTCATGACTTCTGGTCCAGTTGTTGTTTCAGTTCTTGAAGGCGAAAACGCAGTTCTTGCTCACCGCGAAATCCTTGGCGCAACTAACCCTAAAGAAGCTGCTCCAGGTACTATCCGCGCTGACTTCGCTGTAAGCATCGACGAAAATGCTGCTCACGGTTCTGACTCTGTAGCATCTGCTGATCGTGAAGTTAACTACTTCTTCGCTCAAACTGAGATTGCTCCACGTACTCGTTAATTCGAAGTATTCAAACCAGATAAGTGTTATTATACTTATCTGGTTTTTTTATTCCCTGAATAAATTTCTGCTCGTTTATTGAGCTTCTCCTTTCATCGTTAGACATGGTTTAGGTAATACACATGAGTACTGAAGTGGTCGCTGTCTCTACAGTTTCGGCTGAACAGCAACAATCTCCATCCGCTCCTGCACAGCAAAACTCTGTTGCGAAAGTGAACTTACTTGGCATGTCACGTCCGCAGCTTGAAAAATTCTTCGAAGATATGGGAGAAAAAAAGTTTCGCGCAGGACAGGTGATGAAATGGATTCATCAGTTTTTTGTGACTGATTTTGCTGAGATGACCAATATCTCAGGCAAGTTACGTGAAAAACTTGAAAAACTTTGTGAAATTAAAGCGCCAGAAGTGGTGCATAAAAATTATTCTAAAGATGGTACGCGTAAGTGGGTGTTTCGTGTTGGTGAGGGCGAAGGTTCTTTGGTTGAAACCGTATTGATTCCTGCTGAACATCGCAGTGGTTTGCGCCGTACTTTATGTATTTCATCTCAAGTGGGCTGTGCACTGGATTGTTCATTCTGTTCAACCGGTAAACAAGGCTTTCAGCGCGACTTAAACCCAGATGAAATTATTGGTCAGCTATGGGTCGCAAACTATTCTTATATGGAAGATGTGCCTGTAGCTGAGCGTGAGCGCTCGGTGACCAACGTCGTAATGATGGGGATGGGCGAGCCATTACTCAACTATGATGCCGTATTGAGCTCAATGCGTATTATGCTAGACGATTTTGCTTATGGTATGTCTAAGCGCCGTGTGACCTTGTCAACTTCAGGTGTGGTGCCGAAAATTGATCAATTGGCACAAGATATTGATGTTGCATTGGCAATCTCCCTACACGCACCAAATGACGAACTGCGAAATGAATTGGTTCCAATCAATAAAAAATATCCATTGGCACAACTGATTGCAGCATGTCAGCGTTATATCGCTAAAGACGGTAATGAAAGTGCGCGTAAGCATGTCACGATTGAATATGTGATGTTGGATGGGGTGAATGATCATCCTGAGCATGCACAGCAGATGATTAAACTGTTGAAGAATTTACCAAGTAAAATTAATTTAATTCCGTTTAATCCATTTCCACATGCGCCTTATGGTCGTTCAAGTCGCAACCGCATTATTTCTTTCCAAAAAACTTTGTCTGACGCCGGATTTGTGTGTACGATTCGTCAAACGCGTGGTGATGATATTGATGCTGCCTGCGGACAATTGGTCGGTCAAGTGGCCGATCGAACACGTCGTGCTGAGCAGTGGAAAAAGAAAGTAGCAGAGAAAAACGAGATTCTACGTTCACAAGGATAATATAAGGGGATGCCAATTGAAAAAACCCGTTTCTAAACTTTACCTTGCGCTGACACTGGGTGTGTCAGTGTGGTACTTGGTGGGTTGCCAAACCGTGAATACGAAAGGTGATCCAAGTAAAGCAGTACAAGTTAGAACGCAGTTGGCGGCTGAATATATTAAGTCGAATGATTACGATGCTGCGAAACGTACATTGGATCAGGCATTAGACATCGACTCTCGTGATGCATCTGCAAATATGATGATGGGGGTGTTGTTACAGCGTGAAGGCAGTCCACAAAATGTGGAAAAGGCAGAGCGTTATTTTAAGCATGCAATTGCGGCTGAGCCAAAAAATGCACAGGCTCGTAACAACTACGGTACGTATTTATATCAAATTGGGCGTTATAATGACGCGATTGATCAACTTCAAGTTGCAGGTTCAACTTTAGGGTATGATCAACGTTATCGAGCATTGGAAAATTTAGGTCGTGCGTATCTACAAGTAGGTCGAGTGGCGGAAGCAGAAGCTGCTTTTAAACAAGCCCTACAGGTAAACTCAGGTGCCTATCTTGCCATGATCGAAATGGCGGAAATTTCATATTTACGTCAGCAAAATGCTGAAGCTACGCAGTACTATGAACAGTTTGTGCGAGCGGTGGGCGAGAAAAACTTAGATGCGCGTGCGCTTTGGATTGGGATCCGAATTGCGCGAGCAAATCATGACACGATGGGTTCGCAAGTACTGGTCAACCAGTTACGTGCATTGTATCCAGATAGTCAAGAATACAAACGTTATTTGCAATTACAGTACACTACTGAGGCCGTATGGAAGTAAATCCTAATTCACCACAATCGAATGGTTCTAGCAATGCTTTAGGAAATATCCAACGTCCGGGTGATTATCTTCGTCAAATTCGTATTACACAAAAACGTGAATTAAGCGACGTTGCCAAAGAGTTGAATATCCCACTCAAGACTTTAACTGCGCTTGAGCAGGA
>CAACWC010000429.1_pt1 | contig 49068 bp, 50 predicted proteins | sample 2275511 | NCBI WGS metagenome assembly CAACWC01 (sample SAMEA5312443, study PRJEB27640) | indoor metagenome | biome: indoor environment; feature: controlled; material: polymer antistatic dissipative epoxy resin | place: Italy | collected 2014-05-27 | reverse complement strand
TCAATAATTTTGCTTTGCTCAACTACGCCTACACAGAAACCTGCCAAGTCGTAATCTTCGCCTTCATACATGCCAGGCATTTCGGCAGTTTCACCACCAACCAATGCACAACCAGCAAGTTCACAGCCTGTACCAATACCAGTAACTACGTTTGCAGCTACATCTACATTAAGATGGCCAGTTGCATAGTAGTCAAGGAAGAATAATGGCTCAGCGCCACATACAAGAAGATCGTTTACACACATTGCAACCAAGTCTTGACCAATCGTGTCATGACGGTTCAAATTCAATGCTAAACGTAATTTTGTACCAACACCGTCTGTGCCAGATACGAGAACAGGTTCTTCATAACCTTTAGGGATTTTACAAAGTGCACCGAAGCCACCTAATCCGCCCATTACTTCAGGACGAGTAGTACGCTTCGCGACAGATTTGATACGATCGACTAACGCGTCGCCCGCTTCAATGTCGACACCTGCATCTTTGTAGCTTAAACCAGTGTTTGGGGTAGAAGTTGAGTTGCTCATAATGAAGTCTCCGCATTCGCGGGGCGATTATACCTGAATATACGAAACACATATGTTATTTCTGCGCTAAAATGTTATCTTTACTAAAATATTTTTCTCAATAACGATTAAATCTGACAAAGGCGAGATTGCATGCAAGATCGTACACTTAAACGTATTTTTATTTTGGCAGGAATCGCGCTCATACTCTGGGTGTTGTATCTACTCAAGCCTGTTGTTTTACCTTTTATTGGTGCATTTTTAGTCGCTTATCTGTTTAGTCCACTGGTCGATAAACTGCATAAAATTGGCTTACCACGTTGGTTATCTATTAGTGCTGTTTTTATCGGTATTGGCGTTGTCATTACATTGGCATTTTGGTATTTAGTTCCACTGGTATGGGAACAGTTGATGTATGCAAAGAACAGCATTCCTTCAGGTATACATTGGGCAAATTATAAATTCCTCCCTTGGTTATCTGACAGTTTTAATCTGGTCCCAATGGAATTAGATGTTGATCAGATTTCAGCCGCAATTATGGAATATGTACAGACCAACTATAGTGCAGACAGTATTCAGGCTATGATTGCCAAATTGGCTCAGTCTGGACTGAACTTCATTCAGATTGGTGGTACTGTTGTGCTGATCCCAATTATTGCATTCTATTTTTTATTAGATTGGGATCGCATGCTGGACAGTTTCCGTCGTCTTATTCCACGGCGATATGAAGAACAGACCTTAGTCATTGTTAAAGAATGTCATAGTGTACTTGGTGCATTTGTTAAAGGTCAGTTCTTGGTCATGGTGCTCTTGGGCGTGGTCTATGCAATGGGCTTACAGTTAATTGGACTTGAAGTCGGTTTGATTATTGGGATGGTGGCTGGGCTATGCAGTATCATTCCGTACTTAGGTTTTGCTGTCGGAATTATTGCTGCAGTGATTGCAAGTTTATTCCAGTTTGGTATTGATTGGATGCAACTACTCTTGGTTGGCGTGGTCTTTATGATTGGTCAGGCAGTGGAAGGCTATATATTACAACCGTTTTTGTTGGGCGATAAAATTGGCTTGTCTCCAGTTGCTGTGGTATTTGCAGTGCTGGCTGGTGCGCAATTGGGCGGTATTTTAGGAATGTTAATTGCATTGCCTGTCGCTGCTGTGATTGTGGTCTTATTAAGACATGCACGTGAGTTTTATGAAAACAGCCCAATGTATAGTACATCTACTTATGTTGTGCAAGATTCATCAGCGGGTTCAATTACGATTGAAACTGATCAGGTCGATGTTGATATTGAACTAAAAAATCAAGCGGTAAAAGCTCAGCAAGCATCTGAAAATTCAAGTAAGATTGATCAGATAGACCATAAAGAACTTTAGGATATACAAACCAGCATGCGTCAATTGCAACTAGATATTGAACCCCAACTCGATGCCCGAATCAGTGATTTTTCTGGGCCGGGATGGGGGCCTGTTATCGATGCGATTCGTCAGTTACATGCAGGTTTAATGAATCGTTTTTATGTTTATGGTGGTGCGGGTTCTGGAAAAAGCCATTTACTTTCAGCAATTTGTGATTCTTATTTAGATGTAGGTAAAACAGCGATTCAAGTTTCATTACTTGAGTTGCTGGATGCGCCAACTGAAGCAATTACCTCTTTAGAGCGTTTTGACCTTGTCGCTTTAGATGACATTGAAGCCATAAGTGGTGTGCCGCATTGGCAGAAAGCGGTTTTTCACCTGATCAACTACAATAATGAAGAAGGCGGGCAGTTGGTGTTCTCTTCTCGTGTTGCGCCGATTGAATTAAAACTTGAACTACCCGATTTACAATCTCGCCTGACGCAGGCTGTAAGTGTGAAAGTACCAAACGGAAGTTTGTATGCCGATCGTTCTACATTAGTGATGTCGGTTTTATCGCGTCGTGGGATTCATATCGATCAACAGATTATTGATTATTTGCTCGCGCATGGGCCACATCAAACCTCGGTGTTATTGCAAAGTTTAGAACAACTGATTCAACTGTTAAAAGGTGAGAAAACCAAACTGAGTAATGCAAACCTCAGACAAATTTATGCGCTAATTGACGAATATCGGTAAATCATAATATTACTTGAGAAATTGTCCGAGCTGTGACAGAGTACGAAAAATTGTTAGATATTGCAGGGATTTTGCAATCTAAGAATAAAAAGAAAAGATAAAATAAAAGCAAGGAGATCGTTATGCTCAAGAAGAGCATAGGTGTAGCTACGCTATTGGTGGCGAGTCATGCCTATTCGGATAATATTAAAGTGACCATCACTGACGATATTGTCAAAAATGACACGGAATGTTCACTTCGCGAAGCTATCGACTATATTAATCAAGGTATGCCTGAGGCGGGTTATTATGGTTGCGGGGGCAAAGATGCGATTTCCACCGTCATGCTTGAGAAAAATAAAACCTATTTGCTAAATACCCATCTTGCGATCAAAAAAGATTTAACACTCAGAACAAGTTATGACAGTTCTGTGGGGGAAGAAACTGTTCAGGGTTTAAGTAATGCCATCTTAAAAATGAATGGTTCTGACAACTTATTAAGGGTTGATAATGCTGAGAATGCTTTAATTCGTGTGTTAGTAAAAGAGGTTACTCTACAGGGCTGTGCGAAAGACTGCGGTGTGAATCAAGGTGGTTTAATTTATAACAATGAATATTTAGGTCTTGAATACGTCAAATTAACAGGTGGTTTTGCAGGGCAAGGGGGTGCGATTTACAATGTCGCAACCTTGCTCAAAGATGGTACTAGTCGTAGTCTAGTTGAAATTCGCTCTACTCTGGTTGAGCAAAACCAAGCGGCACAAGGTGCTATTTTGTATGGGGACGCGCCTTCTTTTCGGATTTATAATTCAGTTTTCAAAGAAAATAAAACAACAGATGCAAGCAGTGCCAATATTTACTCTGTCAATAATGCAGCTGTTAAAGAAGATACAACCTTATCCAGTTTAGCATCACGTCTGGTCAGTAGTACCTTTGTGAAAAATACAGGTTATGTCGTCAATGTTCGAGATGGCATGGCTTTGAATAACTTAACGGTGGTGGGAAACAGTAAAGGGATTTATTTCAATCCATCTACAAACTTGGCTTATCTGGCCAATAGTATCGTTTTAGGGAATGCTGAAAATACCATCACACAAAACTGTGCTGGGGATTTAAGTAAAGCAGTTCTTCAGAACAACTTAGTCACGCAAAGTGACTGTGGCAGTGGTGCGAGCTATTATCCGAATGAGTTTTGGTCTGGCGCTTTGATTGCAGGCAGTGATGTGGTGGGTGAGTGTAAAACCATGTCTGCAGATGCTGACAGTTTATTGTGTCCTTATATTGTTCCCAACCAAAAATTTTTAGGCTATATCCGTCCACGCATTTTAATGAGTCAGACGCATTGGTTAGATTCTCCAATTGTGAACAAGGGTAAAGTGGTTGTAAACACAACGGATTCTTTAATTGGCTGTGAAAATTCAGATCAACGTGGTGTGAATCGAAATACGAATAATACCTTTTGTGACCGTGGTGCAATTGAGATTGAGGTCCCAACGACCATTAGCTTAATTGGTGAAGATCTGATAGCGGGGCAAGTAGCTAAACTTTCTGTTGCAGATCTGCTTGGAGATAGTGATCTACTGTCCAAAACCGAATGTGCAAGCTTGTTCAAATCGGCTAAAGCGCCAAATGGTGAAGAGTGGCAACCCGGTTGTATGCGGGTGCAGCAGACTCAAACGGTATCGAAAGGTAAAGTGGTGATTGATGAACTAGGAAATATTACTTACACGCCAAATGGAGCATGGCATGGTGCTGATATTTTCAGGTTACAGCTGGTCACAACCACGACACGTTTTGATGAACATATTCCGTTCGTCGAAGTGAATGTACAAATTGTACAAGAACCGCAAAATCATATGGAAAGTGACAAAATTAAAACCTCTGGGGGAAGCACAGGTATTCTGAGCTTACTGGGGTTATTTGCTTTAATTTTGCTGCGTCGAAAATAAAAAGAAAAGGGCGAACATGAAACACTTTAAAAAAGGACTATTGGGTGTCATGGTTGTAGCTGCTATGACATTAATGGCTGCAGAAGATAGAACAATTCATGTCAACACATTTGATGATGAAGATAATGTGAACATGAATCAATGTTCACTCCGTGAGGCAATCAAAACAGCCAGTTTAAATAAGGCTTATGGCGGCTGTAGTGCTGGGAATACGGGTTCAGGTCAAACCGATTATATTCAGTTAGCAGCCGGGACGTATAAGCTGAGTAAGGAAATTGTTCCCGAGTCTAAAGTGGTGGTTTTTGGGAAAAGCCCTTATTTAGATCGTGAAAAAAATCCCATCACTTTTAAGTATCCAGCGCTAGGTGAGCTGACTTCACGGATTGATGCGGGTGGAAAGTCACGTTTATTTAATACCATTACCAAGACCAGTTTGACGCTAGAGAATGTCATTCTAGAAAATGGTTATTCGGCAGATGAAGGCGGTGCTTTACTGGTCGGTGGAGCATTAACCTTAAATAATGTACAAATTCTAAACTCAAAGTCGGATAAAAAAGGTGGAGCACTCTATCTCGTTGGTTCTGGTGAGCATCAGGTGACTGTAAATAATAGTGTATTACAAGGTAACCAAGCGACTGTAGGTAGTGTGCTTGCAATGCAATGTTATGCAGGGCTGTTGGATGTAAAAACGAATATAGAGTTTAGAGCGAATAGTATTATTTCAAATGGTCAGATATCGAATCTAAATACATTCGATTTTTGTGGTAACCCAAAAGTTGCTATGGCGAATAATACGATCGCAAAAAATACTGTGAATACTCTAAACGGGAGCATCTTGTATGCCGTTAATACCCGAGAGCATAATCTGAGTCTTGAAAGTAGTTTCTTATTTTCAAATAACACCATTGTAGAAAACAGTGCCGCGAGCGTTTTGGATTATGATGATTTCGGTACGAAGTCGTTGTATTACAATGTACTTGCATATAATGGAAATACATCATGCCGCTATGTCGGTTCTCAGACACTATCCGACAAATATGATGCCGGTGTGACGGCAGGTTACAATGCGTTTGATACTGCAACCAGTCAGTGTGAACTGGCAGCAAGTGCACGAATACTCGATGGTACGACAGATACCAATATTGATGTGAAAAATGTGGCTATAGGAAGTCTACTCAGTTCCTTAACTTCGCCATCAAAATATAATTTATTCCGCCCAATGTATTTTCCGAAAGTGAATAGTGGAGGAGTTGATTTACTCGATACCAACAGTAAATTGAGCTGCAATGATAGTGACCAGCGTGGTCTAGACCGTATTGTCGACGGAACATTGATGTTAGCACCTGCGGAAGCTAACAGCTGTGATATTGGATCGGTTGAGTTGCGTCGTTTAGCAGCAGCGGATATTGCTGATTTGAAAAATACCTCGCAGGCAGAACGTCTTCAGGCGTATGAGAATAATATTAAGGAATTGGAAGAATTAATCGCCGATAAAAACACCAATCCAGACTTTTTGATCGAGTTTAATGAAGAGTTAAAGCGTTATAAAGAGCTTTTAGCGGCAACCAAACTACATCAAAAATACCGAGCGATTTATGTCGATCCCTTTCAGTTTGTCTTGCAAGATGAGGCTGTGGTCAACACTGCTGATGGAACGTCGGCTTTAAAAGAAATGAACACTGAGAATTATACCATTACTGAAACTCAGGTATTAGGTGTAGGTGTTCTCAGCGCCAAAGATGGTGTGTTGGATACCTCAAAACTCAGAGCGGATCCAACTTTACGCTGTGAGTGGAAGGATGATTTAAAACAAATCATGATTTACCGCACCGATGGTAAGCCTACAACCAGCACGGAATATGTCTATTGCCAATATAGCGTGAAGAGTAAGGCTACGCAGGCAACATCTTCGGGGATTTTAAAAGCGGAGTTTAGCAATATACAACCGATTGCCAAAACGGATGAATACACCCTGAATTATGGTGGCACTTTAAAACTCAATGTAAATCCACTTGCAAATGATAGTGATGATGGTGATGGGCCGATGAGTACAGTCGCGGCAGAACATCAGCGTCCAGCATTTCACCGTGATGCGAATGGAAAGGATCTAGCTATTCGTATTGTACGTCAGGATGCAGGCATTAATATTAAGCCAGAACGTACAGGTTCTTGTCCGGGAGAATATGAAAAATATGTATGTTATGGCGGCAATATTGAAGTTGAAGTCCGCAATAATTTCAGTCCATTCCCTTATGAAATTGAATATGTGATCTATGATGCAGAGGCTGAAGAGTCTAAATCTGCGATGATGTATTTTACGAACACCGCTAAAAATACCAATACGGAAGCGAGTGGCGGTGGTGGTGGCTCAATGGGTAGTGTTGGGGTGCTTGGATTGTTGTCATTAGCGTGGCTTAGACAACGACGAAAAATATAAATGTAAGCATAAAAAAATGCCTCACATGAGGCATTTTTTTATGGATGTTTCTAAAGTATTTATATTCAACTAGGCATCTTAATGTGTAGCAGTGTTGCTATGGATGTATTTATTGATATATTCATTCCGAATATTCACACGTTCATCTGCATCTGCTTTTTGCATACGCACCCGTAAATCACGTCGTTCTTGGGTGCTCATCTGTTGCCAAGTGTCACGCATTTTTTGCTTTTCTTGCTCAGGTAACTGAGTAAACCAGTCCATACGTTGTTGCAGGGCTGCACTTTGCGCATCGGGCAGTTCTTTTAGTGACTGGTAACGTTGAATCAATGCACGCTGTTCTTCTTCAGACAACGATTCCCATGTTTCAGACACTTGGGTATCTGCATCTTTAGAAAAAATCCAAAAACGATCAAAACCTGCAAAACTGGTTTGTAAAAAACCTAGCGTGCAAAGTGCGAAAGCGACACGTTTAGCTGCCATGTGGAACAGTGTCCTCACCTAAAACCAATAACATTTCTAAATCTTCAACCATTTGAGGTGAAAGTTTAGGAGTCGAAACCACTTGGTTATGTGGTTTTTCATCAAGGGTTACAGAGTTCGGAAGTACGACAAAACCAGCAATAGCCGCAGCTAAAGCAAAACCTGACATTTTCCAAAGGCCATAACGTGAGGACTTTTGATCTTGAATGTCATCAAGAACATGTTGCATCACCACGGGTTTGTTTTTGTGGTGTTGCGCGAGCCCATCAAGTTTGGAGGTTACTTGCTTTAAGAAATCATCTTTCATTCGGATGATCCTCCTAGATGTGGATTCAAATGTGCGAGAGCATTGCGTAAGCCTTGAATCGCACGGTGGTAATGAGTTTTAACACTGCCTTCAGAGCAATTCATGATTTGCGCAGTGGTTGCAGTATCAAAACCTTCCCATGCACGTAACATAAATGCTTGCTGCTGACGAACAGGAAGACCAGCAATGGCTTCTTGAATTTCATTCGCAGTGACAGCTTGACTTAAAAAGTCTGAAGGATTCAGCGCTCTTTCATCGACCACCTCATTGACTTCAAAATCGTCATCATCAAGACTAACTTTTTTGAAGAAAGAAAACGGTTGTGCTCGACGTGCTTCTTTACGACGCCAATCCTGTAATTTGTTGGTTAAAATGGTATAGAACAGGGGATACCATTCTTCCGTAGATCGATCAGAATAAGATTTGTGTAATGAAATAAAAGCTTCTTGCACCAAATCCATGGCGATACCTTGCTGGTTTTGGGTGGCACTTTCCATCATTACTAACGCACGACCAGTCACTTCTTGCATGAAGTTTTTTAGGCGAGACTCAGCTGTACTCTTAAGAGTACTAGAATCTTGCATTTTAGACTGTTTGGGTGCTAAATCCATAGAGATGGAAAATCCTGTCATCGGATACCCACCATTATTTCCTCGATCATGTGCTTATAACGTTGGAAATAATGGTTTGGTTGACAACACAAGTAATTATTTTTTCTAGTGTAATCTATTTTTTCTGCTGAGCCGACTTTAGTTAATATAACTTAACGATTTTAAAGTCGTTGTCGTACCATTTCAAAAAAGCAGATTGAACCCGCAATAGCGACATTGAGAGATTCTTGGCCACCGGGTTGTGGGATGCTCAGTGCTTGAGCATGTGCTAAAGCAAAGTCAGAAACCCCTTGGCCTTCATTACCTAAGATCCAGACACAAGCTTGTGTTAAATCTTTTTGATATAAACTTTCAGCCTGATGTGAGCTGGTCACATACACTGGAATTTCAAAGCGTTCGAGTACATCTTCGATGGCAATATTTTCATAGGTGTTGAGTGAGAAGTGTGCACCCATGCCAGCACGTAATACACGTGGTGACCAAAGTGCAGCAGAACCTTTGGTACAAATAACTTGCTTAATACCCGCTGCCGCAGCAGAGCGGAGTAGTGTGCCTACATTCCCTGGATCTTGAATGTTTTCCAAAATCAAGGTATCCAAACTAAAGTCTACACTTTGGCTTGAACTTGGTAAGTCTACAACTGCCAAGAAGGGTAAAGTGGTTCCTAATGTGCTTAAGTCACGATATAGGCTTTCAGCAATGACAAAAACAGCACCTTCATATTCATCAAGAATATCGCAAATATCAGGGTGTTCGAGTGCATTTTCAGTGGTGAAAATAGAATTGAGTTTCTTCTTTTTTTCAACCCAAGCTAAGCCTAAGTGTGTCCCTTCAAGCACAGTTTGACCTTGCTTTTTACGGTAGCTACTTTGCTCTATTAAACCGCGCAGATGTTTAATCTTTGGGTTATCTTTTGATTCAAGAAAAACGATTGACATGGGAGAGACTCATGCGCATAACACGTCAGATGGCTATGCGCATTTAAAAAAAAATTAGTTGTGGTAGCTGGTCACTAAATCGACTTCGGTTTTTGAACCGATGATTACAGGGACACGTTGGTGTAAATCAGTCGGTTGAATGTCTAAAATGCGCACGCGGCCCGTTGTCGACGCACCGCCAGCTTGCTCAATCAGCATACTCATTGGGTTTGCTTCATACATTAAGCGTAGACGACCTGCTTTTGTCGGATCTTTTAAGTCGTATGGATACATGAATATACCGCTACGGCAAAGAATACGGTGGATATCGCCAACCATACAAGCAACCCAACGCATATTGAAGTCTTTTTCACGCGGGCCTGTTTTACCTGCAAGAAGCTCTTCAATATAGCGTTTTACTGGGTTTTCCCAGTGTCGTTGGTTTGACGAGTTAATAGCATACTCTTTGGTATCTGCTGCCACTTGAATATTTTCAGTGGTAAGCAAGAATTGTTGAGTTTCTGGGTCAAAGGTAAAAAATACCGTACCCGCACCGACGGTTAATGCCAACATGGTGGATGGGCCATAAAGTACATAACCCGCAGCAACTTGCTGGTTGCCTGCTTGCATAAAGTCCTCAGCTTGTGTCACTGCATTTTTTGCAGGCAAGATTGAGAAAATAGTCCCCACACACATGTTGATATCGATGTTGCTTGAACCATCAAGAGGGTCAAATAAAACTAAGTATTTGCCATTTTCTTGAGCAGGGGTGAACTCATCTAACTCTTCAGACGCTAAACCGCCAACTTGTGGATGAATTTTTAGAGCATCAATCAAATAATCATTTGAAATCACATCCAATTTTTTCTGTTCTTCACCTTGTACATTTTCATGCTGCGCGCTACCTAAGACACCTGCTAAAGCGCCTTTTTGTAAAGCGTGGTCGATGGTTTGGCAAGTATTAGCAATGGTGCTAATCACTTGTGCCAATTCAGGCGTAAGATTTCCCGTTTGTTGTTCTAAAAATTGGGACAGATTGAGATATGACATAAGGGGGAGGACTCCACTAAAACTTGAATACGTAACAAAATCAACATTGCGCTATATTTTAGTCGAGAACGAGACAAAAGAACAATTAAACTCGACTATTTGCTGTGATTTTACCCTTGCAAGTCTTGTGGAAAGTGCTATGTTGATGAAAGGAACATCAGGTAAATAGGAGCACAACAATGACAACGCAAAAATTTGATGCGACTCCAACGCCGAGCGAAGGGATTAATTTAGATGATATTTCAGACGATAGCGTAAAAAAAGCATGGCAAGACTACGAAGCGAAAGCGGAGTATAAAAAGTTCAATAAGCACGACATGATTGAATCTATGCAACATACTGAAGAATCTGATGAAAACCCTAAGCCTGAACAAGTTTAAGTCATAAAAAAGCGCTCATCGAAAGGAGCGCTTTTTTTGTGACGATATCAGCTTATTTTAAAAGGGGTGGTACAGCTTCGTAGTTAATTTCTACACGGCGGTTTTCTTTCCATGCATTTTCGTCATGGCCTGCATTGATTGGCATTTCTTTACCGTAACTAACGGCTTCAAGTTGGTTTGGACTCACACCTGTAGTGATTAAGAAACTTTCAACCGCCTTGGCGCGGCGTTCACCCAATGCCATATTGTATTCGCGGGTTCCGCGCTCATCGGTATGACCTGTTAATGCCACACGCGAATTTGCATTTGCCATTAAGAACTGCGCATGAGCTTGTAGCGTTTGGTAATCATCATTGCTGAGGTCGCTACTGTCATAGTCAAAATGCACAACGCGTTTTGCTAAAAATGCTTTGTTGGCTTCAGTTACGCCTTTTGCCGATGCACCTGCAAGATTTTGTGCATTTAAAGCAGCATCTTCACTTAGACCTTGAGTATTGACTGTGGTTGAACCATTTGGGTTTTGACCCGCTTCAATTGTCGCAGCGGGTTTGCGGCTCGCACATCCTGTAACTACAAGAGCAGTCGCTAAGATTGGAAGGGCTAAAAGTTTGATCGATTTCATTCTTCATCTCCATGAAAATTGATGATTATTAAATGACTAGTCATTAAAAAAGTTATTTGGGTGCCCAAGCGGGTTCACGGACTTCACCTTGTTCACTTGGTAAATTCATACGGAAACGGCCATCCAGTGACATGATCGACAACAAACCACGTGAACCTTCACGCGTTGCATAGACCACCATCTGCCCATTTGGCGAGAAACTTGGTGATTCATCCAAACTGGTTGGCGTTAAAATATTGGTGACACTTGAGTTTAAATCTTGAATAGCGACTTTATAGTTACTACCACTTGGACGGTGAACCAGTGCCAGCTTTTTGCCATCGGCACTGAGCGTACCACGTGCATTGAATGCGCCACGGAAGGTCAGGCGGTTATAACTACTATTTGCCAAGTCATAACGGTAAATTTGTGCAGAACCACCACGGTCAGAAGTAAAGATAAATGACTTACCATCTGGTGCATAACGCGCTTCAGTATCAATGGCACTGTCGTTGGTCATACGTTGCAGCTGACGGGTTTCCAAGTTCATTTGATAGATTTCCGGGTTGCCATGCATAGAAGCGGTGAACAGCATACTTTTCCCGTCTGGAGAGAAGCTTGGTGCGCCATTTAGACCCCGGAAGCTAGCAAGCTTTTCACGCGCACCTGTGGAAAGGTCTTGGACATAAATTGCAGGGCGTTTGGTTTCAAACGACACATAAGCGATTTTCTTGGCATCTGGAGTCCAAGCAGGCGATAGAATGGGGTCGCGTGACGTTAAAATTGTACGTGGTTGCTCACCATCAGTATCCGCGATTTGTAGTGTATAGCGTTGCTCTGGTGTAGCAGGATTGCGTAGTACATAAGCAATACGACCGCTAAAGTCTCCTGGAATACCAGTTAATGCTTGATAAATAGCATCACTAATCATGTGTGCAGCAGAACGAACGCGTGATGCTGGAACAGTTAATAATTCATTTAAAAGATATTGTTGTTTTTGGACATCATAAAGTTGGTAATGAACTTCGTAACTGCCATTTTCAGTGGTTTTTACTGTTCCTGTAACGACATATGGAACACCTGCAGCCTGCCAGTTGGCTGCGTTCGGATTATTCATGCTGGCGGTTGCAGGTAAATTTTTTGAAGCGCTGGTAAATTTCCCTGAGCGGTTTAAATCTGTTTCAATAATAGGATAGAGGCTACTGTCATTGCTAAAAGGTACGATTGCAATTTTAGGCGCTTCTTCAGGTGCTTTTGCAATTTCTAAATGAAGCTGAGCATGCACTTGAGTCACTAAGACTGGGCTGAAAGCAGTTAAAATGGCTAGGCTAAGAAGGTGTTTACGCGTCATTTCCATCATTCGTTATTTACTCAAACAAACGGCTTTTATTGTGGGTTTAATTGTTCTACATAATGGCATGATTTTCTAATATTAAAAGCATGAAATTATGACTGATCTGTTATAACACTGTGAAAAATGAGTAAGAATTAAGTCGTTTAAGCGTAAATGCAAAAACACATAGGTAGATATGTGTGATAAGGGAGAGTGGCGGTTTGCTTATATGGAGTGAAATATCGACTGAAATTAAAGACTTCACATCGATTACTATTGAACATGGATACAGATTAAACGTATTTAAAATAAGTTATTTGAGTATATAAAAGTACTGAGATTTAGGCTAAAAATCCCCCTGACTGTTCAGAGGGATTTGGATTATTTTGCAGTAAAGGATGAGGTAAAGCTTTGTGCTTGCCGGCGCGCTTCTGGATCTGAAGGCATTGGATAGGGTGCAGCAGAACGAACAGCTGCTTCGACGCTGGCTTTCATGTCCGGGTCACTGGAGCTCACGATCACAGAACGTACAGCGCCACTATCCGAAAGCGTGACACGTGCAGTCGCGGTTTTACCCGTTGAACCTGCTGGGGTATCCCAAGCACGCTTAATTTTATTTTCAAAGTCGCGCTTTGCCGTTGAAGCAATTTGCTTTGCTTCAGCTTTCTTTTGTGCGGCTTCTTCGGCAGCTTGTTTTGCAGATGAAGCACGTGCTTCTTCAGCCGCACGCTCTTTGGCATCGGCATCGGCTTTACGTTTGGCATCAGCGGCGGCTTTGGCTCTTTCGGCATCAGCTTTGGCTTTTGCGTCAGCATTTGCCTTAGCTTTATCCGCATCAGCCTTACGTTTCGCATCAGCGTCAGCTTTGGCCTTCGCTGCATCTGCTTTAGCTTTAGCATCGGCATTTGCCTTGGCTTTATCGGCGTCTGCTTTGGCTTTTGCATCAGCGGTGGCTTTTGCTTTGTCCGCATCGGCTTTACGTTTTGCATCAGCGGCAGCCTTGGCTTTATCGGCATCGGTTTTGGCTTTTGCATCAGCCGCAACTTTAGCTTTATTGGCGTCAGTAATTTGTTGCTGCTTTTTAGCGAGATCTGCTTTCTTTTGTGCCTCTAGCTTCGCTTTTTGTACTGCCTCTGCTTTTTTCAATGCTTCTAAGTTTGCTCGGCGTTTGGCATCTGCTTCGGCTTTCGCCGCTGCATCTGCTTTGGCTTTCTCAGCATTTTTAGCTTGCTCCGCTGCACGGGCAGCAGCACGTTCTTGCTGAGCTTGTAGTTTTTCAGCTTCAGCCTTTGCACGTGCCTGAATCTGCTGCTGTAGTTCAGCTTTACGCGCTGCCGCTTCAGCAGCTTTAGCATCCGCTGCTGCCTTTTGAGCGTCGACCTTTGGCACAACGGGTGTTATAGGTGGTGCAGTTGGGATAACAGGTGCAGGCTCTACAACTGGTGGAGCAGTTTGTGTGATTTCTTTGGCTACATTTTCATGTGCTGTTTCCGTAAACTCTGTTTCTTCAAGCGTAACAGGCTTTAAGTCCTCAGGTTTGATGAGCACAGTTCTAATTTGCTTCGGTGGCTCTGGTGGTTTACTCATACCAAGATAAAGTAAGCCAACAACAGCAATCACATGGACACCAAAGGTAAATCCAAGCGCGATGGCTTTTTGTTTAAACGGTGGCTTTTTAAAATCTTTCATAAATTACTTTAATGGCTCTGTGAGTAATCCAACTTGGCTGAGACCCGCTTCTTGTAGACTGTTCATGAGCGACATGACTTCGCCATAAGAGCGTGACTGTTCACCTTCCACAACAACGGTTAAAGTTTTATTTTCAGCCTGAGCTTGTTGCTGTGCTTCACTTAAAATAGAGGTCAATTCAGATAAAGCCAAAGGTTCAGCTGAACTGTGTGTTTTATATTTAAGAAAATAGCGACCTTCTTTATCTAAGCTGACCATTGCAGGTGCATCTTTTGATTCAATGGGGTTGCCATTGGCCTGAGGAAGATCGACATTGATGCCGCTCGTAATCATGGGTGCGGTGACCATAAAAATCACTAATAATACGAGCATCACGTCAATATATGGGACGACGTTCATCTCACTTTTTAGTGGTTTCTTAATGCGCTCGAAGCGCCCTGAACGTTGAATTGCCATTAGTCATGTTCCTTAGTTTCACCCAAAGACTGACGTTGTAATAACGCAACCATTTCTTCTGCAAATAAAGCACGATCGGAGTAAACCGTTTCGCCTTTTCCTGTGTAATGGTTAAATGCCAATACCGCAGGAATCGCTGCAAATAAACCAATCGCTGTAGCAATGAGGGCTTCAGCAATACCCGGTGCAACCGTTGCAAGGGTGACTTGATCTACGTCTGCTAAACCGATGAATGCATTCATGATGCCCCAAACGGTACCAAATAAGCCAACATACGGGGCCACAGAACCAATGCTGGCCAAAGCACCTAAGCCTTGTTCAAGTTGGCTTTGGTCACGACTTAGACCGACGCGTAAAATACGTTCTGTGCCTTCAATGGTTTGTGCTGGAGCAGCATTGCGTTTTTTTAGTTTTAAAAACTCGCCTAAACCTTGATAAAAAATATCCTCAAGGCCGACACGTTTGGAGTTAAGTTGCGCATTGTTATACAGCGTATTCAGTTCAGCACCTGACCAAAAAATTTTTTGGAAATGGTCATCGTCTGCCTGTGCTTTTTTATAACTCATGTGTAACTTGGCAATCAGATACCAGCTAAACAGCGAGGCCAAAAGTAAAGCCAGCATTACCAGTTGTACGACTGGGCTTGCTTGTAATATTAGATCTGAAACTTGAAGAGATGATTCGAGTTGAGTTGCCATAGTTACTACATGTGCCAATAATTTTTTTAGTCTTGTCCTAATTCTTTTAGAATCAGTTCGCGGATTTCATCGGGAAGTCGACGTGGTTTCATTTCTGAACTGATACATGCCAATTCGACCTCACCAGATGCAAGCATGATTTCACCACGATAAATATTTTGTTGCAACACAAATGACGTAGCCTTACACGAAACAACACTTGCTGTAACAGTAATTAAATCATCCATTAAAATTGGACGTGAATATTTCACATTAATTTTGTGTACAACGAAGTTATAGTCTTTTTGATGCCAGTAATGATCTACACCAGAAGCACGTAACCACTCGGTACGGGTACGCTCCATAAAGCGAATATGATTGGCGTGGTAAACAATGCCACCTGCATCAGTATCTTCAATATAGACACGAATGTTGAATTCAAATTTATTCGCCATGAGAGTATTCCGTTTTCCAGTTGTACGAGTCGATTTAGATTGACTTGGCGCTTTTATATTTAAGGACAGGGTCTTAAAATTGGTGCACGTCAAAGTACTAATGCGTCGCAGTTTAGCATTATGAGATTTCACTCCAATGGCACAAGATGTCAAATATTGTGATTCATGACTGTTGGGGAAGTTGAGCGCAGTATGGCTATAAAAATATAAGGATAAGGGAATGAATGGTTATTTTAAGCTGCTGCTTATTTTGGCTGTGGCATTTGCGCTGTGGACATATTGGCTTAAACCTGAGCAAGGAAGCAGAAGTTTAGAGTTATATTCACCGACTGAAAATGTACAGTACGTTGAAGGCTACACAATTACTTCCTTAGAACCATATGTAGGAGAGTTTCGTGTGTTGGCGCGTGAAAACTATAGGATGGGTCGTGAAGCAGAGCTGAGTCCTGTTGATTTTGCTTTAGGTTGGAATGAGATGGCGAAGCCAGAGGTCTATAAGCAACTATCTATTACACAAAGTAATCGTTGGTATTATTGGCGTTATGAGAACAATCCACCCATTCCAGTAAATGACATTGCCTCGAGTAGTGCCAATACGCATTTGATCCCAGCCAATAAAGTTGTTGCACAAAAACTTGCAGATATTGATGTGGATGACATGGTTTATTTAAAAGGGCAACTGGTTGAAGTTAAGTCGGCTGATGGTTGGAAGTGGCGCAGTTCACTGAGTCGGACAGACACAGGAAATGGGGCGTGTGAGTTAATGCTGGTGGAGGATGTGAGAGAAATTTCTTCTTTATAAACCTTACTTTGTGTTCAAGCCTATTTGAAGTTTAGTATGATAAAGCCACTTGATAAGTTAAAAATAAGTTTGAAATATGCCTAAGCAAGATTCTAACGATATAGTAATTCAACTTCCTTGGACAGTGCCTCAACAACCAAGTGTGCAAACAATAGTTTTCCAGCAGCCTGCTAAAACACATATGGAATTAAATGCTTCTACAGACAAAACGGCTATTTTGTCTTTTGCACTTTCTGTTGTGATTGCATTAGCTTTAGGTGGCTTAGCTACTTGGTTGGCATATTGGTATGGACGAAAAAGTTTTGATTTAACGAAGCAGTCTTTTGATGCGGTAATTAAGCAAATAGAAAGTTCTGAAAGACTAATGATGGAATCAAATAGTAATTTAATTGAAAATCAATATAAACAATTACTTATGAAGAATAAAATAGATGGTTTTAATAAGGATAGAAATGAATTTAAAAGATTGGTAGTTGATTTTCTAACTGAGGCGGAAAATTTATCAACATTTATTGGATTTACTGCGATGGAAAGTATAAAGATTGATTTATCAAAGCATGTTCAAAAGGGTACGTATGGTTATGAAATATATAAAGAACTCCAAGGAAGATTGAAAAATATGCAGGCTTTAAAGGTGAAAATATCATTTGAAGTTTTTTACTATACTGCTGATTTTCAAACTGAGGTAAATCTAATTTTAAGAGACATTGTTTTAGATGGTGCTTTATTAAATAATGCTCTATTACGTAAAAGTAGTACATTGCAGGAAGACATTAAAGCATATAGAAATCACATTGCAAAATTTAAACTCATTGCAAAAAAACTTTTAAAAAATGAGATGGTTTTAGATAAATTCATAAACTAAGCCTATTTTTCAGGCTTAGTTTTTTTGCTTAATGTTTCGGCTCAGGTGGTGTCATACCAAACTGCAAATACGCCATATTGGTGGCAATACGGCCACGGGCTGTCCGCATGACATAACCTTGTTGAATCAAATACGGTTCAATCACGTCCTCTAATGTACCTGAGTCTTCAGCCATCGCTGCTGCCAAAGCTTCTACACCACCAGGGCCGCCATCAAAACGTTCAAGTAACATACTCAAATAACGACGGTCTAAAGTGTCTAAACCATCTTTATCGACATTGAGCATATCGAGGGCACGCTGAGCCATGTCTTGTGTCACCTCACCAGTACCTTTGACTTGCGCATAGTCACGAACTCGACGTAGTAAGCGGTTTGCAATACGTGGTGTGCCGCGAGAACGACGTGCAATTTCTGCTGAACCTTCACGCGTAATAGGTACATCCATCAAATTGGCAGAACGAGTCACAATATGCGTCAAGTCACTAACTGAATAGAACTCAAGGCGTTGCACAATACCAAAACGGTCACGTAAAGGAGAAGTGAGTAGACCTGCGCGTGTGGTTGCGGCAACTAAAGTAAAAGGGGGTAAGTCGAGCTTAATTGAACGAGCCGCAGGACCTTCACCAATCATAATATCGAGTTGGTAGTCTTCCATGGCTGGATAAAGAATTTCTTCAATCACGGGAGAAAGACGGTGGATTTCGTCGATGAACAGCACATCACCTTCTTCAAGGTTGGTCAGCATGGCTGCCAAGTCCCCAGCACGTTCCAATACTGGGCCGGAAGTCGACTTGAGGTTTCCCCCCATTTCACGCGCAATAATATTGGCAAGTGTAGTTTTACCCAGTCCTGGCGGACCAAAAATTAAGGTGTGATCAAGGGCTTCACTACGACCACGTGCTGCGCCAATAAAGATTTCCATTTGTTCACGAACCACGGGCTGACCGATGTAGTCATCGAGTGAGGTCGGGCGGATAGCGCGGTCGATATGATCTTCGGGTTTTTCGGAACCACCGATGAGACGGTCTTGCATATATTATTTAAACTTTAGGTGAATATGCTTTGTAGCAAAATGTCAGAAAAGAAAGTATATACCTTGGCGGAGTCTTTCCATTTTCAAGCGAAACTCAGGAATAACCTGCGGTTCGCCTTACTTTTGTTTTGGCAAAAGTAAGCAAAACCATCGTCATTCGCAAAACTCATTGAATGCAAGTTCGTATCGACTATATCGCAGAAACATTAATGTGCAAATGTCTCCTGATTCGAACAGTTGCGAATGACACTTACGTGTATCAAATGTCGCCTTGATTGAAGCACTTTATTTATTCATTGACTTGAGTGCAGCACGGATGATGTCGCTTGCTTCAGTGAAATCACCTTTTGCTGCATTGACCAATTTCTGTGCTTCTAAAGGTTTGTACCCTAAAGATTGTAAGGCCGCTTCGGCTTCTGCCACGGCAGAGTTGCCTGTGAACTGGATTTGTTCAACGGTTGAGTTGCTTGGCACTGTGCCTGAAGACATCGCTTTAAAGCGATCACGTAATTCAATCATGAGGCGTTCAGCAGTTTTTTTACCCACGCCCGGTACTTTAACCAGTGTGTTGATATCTTCATGTTCGACAGTATGAATCAGCATATCGACGCTGAGCGTGGATAAAATACCTAAAGCCATTTTAGGGCCGACACCATTGACCTTTAACAGCGTGCGGAAAATGATTTTTTCTTGTTGATGCAAAAAGCCATAAAGTAGTTGAGCATCTTCACGCACTGCAAGGTGCGTCCATAAGGTGATTTTCTGACCTTTTTGTAACTGGCAAAATGTGGTGAGTGGTGTATCAATTTCATAACCGACACCATTTACATTTAAAAGTACGGTGGGTGCTTCTAGTGCGAAGACTTCACCAATAAGACATCCGATCATGTTGTGTGATTCACTTTTTATCAATGGTTACATAGTAGTGAGCATTGCGCAGAAAGGCAAAAGGCTCACGGAAAATTGAGTTGAGGTTGATGGCTTTATCATCAAACTGGATGTTGATGACACATTTAAATCAATCCTGCCTTATTGCCTTGTAACTCTTGAGACAAGTTATACGCTTGGTGGTCTGAAAATTTAGAAATAATATCTAAGACCTGCATGATATTTTCATAATGGTTGCTACCAAAGTGCGCACCAGAACGACATAAAATAGCCATTAAGCGTTGTTCTTTAAAACTTAATGTTTTATGCGGTGTTGTCAGCGGAATAAAGGCATCTAAAATGTTTTGCAAACTTTGATGGGCAATAATTTCCAAACCCGCTTTTTGTGGGTGTTCAAATATTTTATCGCGGGCTAAATCCTTTGCACGGTTAATGCCTAACTCAATATCAGCAGCACAGTATTGCAGTAAGCTGCCGGCCAGTTGTCCGCGTAAAATTTCAAAATGATGCTTAGCAAAAGCCGATGTGACTTCTTCAACCAGACGTTTCATCACGCGCCCGCGCAGGGCTGCAATTTTTTGCTGCCATGTAGTATCTGGCATCGACAGTTCAGTTGGTGCGCTATATTCACCAAGCAAGCTTAAAAAAATCGGTTCAACTTCTTCATAAGACAACATGTTTAAAATGATGCCATCTTCAAGATCAATCAGGGCGTAGCAAATATCATCTGCGGCTTCAAGTAAATAAGTTAGCGGATGACGGCAATAATGATATTCACCCAGTTGAATCAGTCCGAGTTGTTCAGCGATTTGTTGCAGGATTTCTTTTTCTGCCTGATAGCAGCCAAATTTGGCACGTTTACTGGCAGGAGTATTGCCTTGTGATTCGATGGTTTTCGATAGCCACGGATATTTTAAGTAAGCTCCCAACGTTGCATAGGTCAGACGCATGCCACCATCATTAGGGTGATAGTCAATTTTAGTCAGTAAGCGTAGACCTTGGGCATTACCTTCAAACTGACGCACATCGGCTTGTTCTTCTGCGGAAAGCTTCTCTAAAAAGTTTCCATGTGATGCATCGTCAAACCATTCACGAATGGCATATTCACCCGCATGACCAAACGGTGGGTTCCCAATATCATGTGCTAAACAAGCCGCTTGAATAATGGCTCCAACATCGGCAGGGGAAATCCAAATTGGCAGTTCATCTTTGATTTTTTCCGCTGCGAGCATGCCAAGAGAGCGTCCAATGCAGGAGACTTCGAGCGAATGAGTTAAACGGGTGTGAATGCCATCGTGTTGAGTCAGTGGATGGACTTGGGTTTTTCGGTTCAGTTGGCGAAAACTTTGGGAAAAAATAATTCGGTCATAATCTTTGTGAAATGGACTACGTGCCAATTCGGTATTTTGTTTTTTACTTCCAATACGAACTGTTGAGAGCAGTTCCAACCAACGCATTTGCATCATTTATCGTTATTCAGTGAGTTATTGGCTTCATCATGCCAAAAAAGTGTGACGAGCTCTAGAGGGCTACGACATAAGTTGTCTTTTAATTTATGCAGTATGAAGTTTTCAGAAATAGAACATCTTAAAGCAGTCCTGTTTGTTCTCAAGCAGGCTGTCAACTTCGTTATTTGAAGCTTAAATATCAATTGAAAATGGTTTTTAGAACTGAATCAAAGCCTAAAAGTCGGGCATCTTTGAAATTTATCCCTTAAAACATTTGTTACTAATCATGTTTGATTTTTAAAGTCAAAGTAAATTGATCTTTTAAAACAAAGAAATCTCACTTTTTTAAGTCGTAGACGACTAGCTGATTTTGGCAATACACAGTAGAATATGCGCTCTCTTCAAGTCACATTGAGGTAGGTTGTCTAGACCTGCCCGTGGAGCCAAAAACAGCATGTTTATCGTTGCCGGTGCACCTGCACACTCTTCTTTTAAGCAAACACAACTTTTAACACGTCTATCGTCTATCAGTTATGTTCAATCAATAGAAAGCCAATGGGTTTACCTTTTCGACCAAGCGCTCGACGAGCAACAACAGCAATCTGCTTTGCAGCTATTAAATGATGGCGCAACCTTCCAAGTTCGCGAAGCGACAAGTGATGAAGTTCAAGTCCTTGTGACGCCACGTGTAGGTACAATCTCGCCGTGGTCATCAAAGGCAACGGATATTTTTGCTAACTGTAATACCCCGATACACCGCTTAGAACGCGGTGTTTTGTTTACTTTAAAAGGTATTTCTGAAGTATCGGATGCAGTAAAACAAGTTTTACATGACCGTATGACTGAAAGTGTGTTCAATCAAATTGAAGACGCGGCTGCATTGTTCTCTGAAACTGCACCAAAGCCTTTAAATGCAATTGACATATTAGGTCAGGGTAAAGACGCTTTAGTAAAAGCAAACTCTGAGTTTGGTTTTGCACTCTCTGATGAAGAAATTGATTATTTAGTTGCTGCTTTTAACAAGCTCGGTCGTAATCCGCACGATATTGAACTAATGATGTTTGCTCAGGCAAACTCAGAGCACTGTCGTCATAAAATCTTTGGTTCTGAATGGACAATTGATGGTGAAAAACAACCATTGTCATTATTCCAAATGATTAAAAACACTTATAAAGAATCACCGACAGACGTATTGTCAGCATATAAAGACAATGCTTCGGTGATTGTTGGTTTTGATACTCAGCGTTTCTATCCGAAGAAAGATGAAGCGACGGGTCACCACGTTTATAAATACAAGAGCCAAGCCGCTCACATCCTGATGAAAGTGGAAACACATAACCACCCAACAGCGATCGCGCCTTTTGCGGGTGCTGCGACTGGTTCGGGCGGTGAAATTCGTGATGAAGGTGCAACAGGTCGTGGTGGTAAACCAAAAGCAGGTTTAACAGGCTTTACGGTGTCTAACTTGAATATTCCAGGCTTTGAACAGCCTTGGGAAGAGAACTATGGCAAACCATCGCGTATGGCATCTCCGCTTCAAATTATGATTGAAGGGCCTTTGGGTGGTGCTGCGTTTAACAACGAATTTGGACGTCCTGCTTTAAATGGTTACTTCCGTACTTTTGAACAAAATGTGAATGGCGATGTGAAAGGTTTCCATAAGCCAATCATGATTGCTGGTGGTTATGGCAATATTCGTCCTGACCATGTTGAAAAAGATGCGATTCAACCGGGTGACTTACTGATTGTCCTTGGTGGTCCTGCAATGTTGATCGGCCTTGGTGGCGGTGCTGCATCTTCTGTAGACAGCGGTAAACTCGGTGAAAACCTAGACTTCGCTTCTGTACAACGTGAAAACCCTGAAATGGAACGTCGTTGCCAAGAAGTGATTGATGCATGCTGGCGTATGGAAGACTTCAACCCAATCGTGTCTGTGCATGACGTGGGTGCAGGTGGTGTTTCGAACGCAATGCCTGAACTGGTGAATGACCACGAACTGGGTGCGATTCTTGATTTACGAAAGATTCCATCACTTGAGCCGGGCATGTCTCCAATGGAGATCTGGTCAAACGAAGCGCAAGAGCGCTATGTATTGGCGATTCGTCCAAGTTCTTTAGAATTATTTGAATCATTATGTGCACGTGAGCGTTGTCCGTTTGCCGTTTTAGGTGAAGCAACTGAAGCGCGTCAATTGACGGTGAACGATCCATTGTTTGATAACAAAGCCGTGGATATGCCAATGCAAGTCATGCTAGGTGGCACACCTCGTATGAGCCGTTCGTATGAAACGATTGAACGTCAAGGCGACGACTTTGATGCATCTAAAGTCACAGATTTAAAAGATGCGATTTACCGTGTACTTAAAAATCCAACGGTTGCATCGAAATCATTCCTGATCACCATTGGTGACCGTTCAATTACAGGTATGGTTGCACGTGATCAGTTTGTAGGTCGTTGGCAGGTTCCTGTTGCAGATGCAGCAGTGACTACAACAAGCTTACAAGGCTACACAGGTGAAGCAATGGCGATGGGCGAACGTCCACCCGTTGCCTTGTTAAATCCTGCGGCATCTGCACGTTTATCGGTTGCAGAGTCGATCTCGAATATTATGTCTGCAAAAATCGACCAGATCAGTGACATTAAATTGTCTGCAAACTGGATGGCGGCAGCAGGACAGAAAGGTGAAGACCAAGCTTTATTCGAAGGTGTAAAAGCCATCGGTATGGAAATGTGTCCTGCACTGGGTATTGCAATTCCAGTGGGTAAAGACTCATTGTCTATGCGTACGACTTGGAATGACGAAGGCGAAGACAAATCGGTGACTTCACCGATGTCAGGCGTGATCACTGCATTTGCACCAGTTACGGATGTACGTAAAACTTTAACGCCTGAATTGAAAAATGAAGAATCAATACTTGTCCGTATTGATCTTTCTAAAGGTCAGTTCCGTCTAGGCGGTTCGATCCTTGCTCAGGTCTATAAAGCGATTGGTTCAGTGACACCAGATGTGGATAGTTTTGACGACTTCAAAGCATTCTTTGCATTGGTTCAAGACTGGAATAACCGCGGCTTAATTAAGGCTTACCACGACATCGGTGATGGTGGTTTGCTTGCAACTGTTGCAGAAATGATGTTTGCAGCACGTCTCGGTGTGGCTTTAGAAGATCAATCAACTGCAAGTTTATTTGCAGAAGAAATTGGTGCAGTGCTTCAAATCAGCGCGTCTGATTGGGCAACACTTGCAGACGAAGTTGCGGCATCTACATTACGCGATGCAATTGCGGTTATTGGTACGGTAAACAACACCGATCAATTAATGGTAAATGGTTTAGTGCTTGAACGTGCAGATTTGCAAGTGGCGTGGACTGAAGTATCACATCAAATCCAGCGTCTACGTGACAACGTAGAAACAGCGGATCAAGAATTTGCATTAATTACGGACAAATCACATGCAGGTATTATTGCAAAACCAACATTTGATTTGAATGAGCCAATCGAAGCGCCGTACATCAACGAACGTCGTCCAAACATGGTGATCTTACGTGAACAAGGCGTAAACGGTCATGTGGAAATGGCTGCTGCATTCGACAAAGTTGGTTTCAACACTGTAGATGTGCACATGAGCGACTTGCTTGCAGGTCGTATCAGCCTAGATGACTTTGAAGGTCTTGTGGCATGTGGTGGTTTCTCTTACGGAGACGTAATGGGCGCTGGTGGTGGCTGGGCGAAATCAGTTTTGTTCAACCCGAAACTTCGTGACCAATTTGAAAAATTCTTCAACCGTGACGAAACGTTCTCTCTTGGTATTTGCAACGGCTGTCAAATGTTGTCGCAATTGGCACCACTGATTCCGGGTGCTGAAGCTTGGCCACGTTTTCACCGCAACACTTCTGAGATGTTTGAGGCACGTGTGGTCAATGTTCGTGTTGAAAAATCGAACTCTGTATTGTTAGAAGGTATGGAAGGTTCAATCCTGCCGATCGCAGTTGCACATGGTGAAGGTCGTGTGGTGACAAGCGCGGATAACTTGGCTGCATTAAATACAGGTAATCAAGTAATCTTGCGTTATGTCGATAGCCAAGGTAACCCAACTCAACACTATCCAATGAACCCGAATGGTTCACCAGAAGCGATTTCAGGTGTCACATCGAAAGATGGTCGCGCAACGATTATGATGCCGCACCCTGAACGTAACTTCCGTGCGGTACAGCATTCTTGGAAGCCTGAAGATTGGACAGAAGACGGTGCATGGTTACGTATGTTCCGTAATGCACGTAAGTTCATTGGTTAATCTGAAGTCTGGGTTTTGAAAAGCCACCTTCGGGTGGCTTTTTTATTGAATCGTTTTTTATTTTTTTAATTCTCCCGCTGAAGTTGGTTTAGATTTTGCTTTTATATTTATGTAAAAGTGATATTGTGTAATAAATGCACAAATATCATGCAAAATAGAAGAAAGATGGATCACTAAACAATTTCAGTATCAACACTCATGTATGAGGTGATGACATGATTAAAACAGTTACATACGAAGCAGTCGATAAGTCTGCATTGCGTAAAAAAGGATGGAAGTTGTTTGCTGTGATTTTGAGCTTGCAATTGATCTTTTTGATTTTGGGTTATGCATTGCAGATGTGATTTTTGAAAGTTAAAGAACCAACGAAAGGTGGATTTTTATTGATGATAAGATATTCAAAAATATTTATGGCTTTATTTTTATATACTTATAAAATATTTAAAGTTTGAATATTTAAGACTAAAAATGACAGATTTAATAAAAACAGTTTCATTATTACAAGAGTTAATCATCTCTAGAGTCTTAGACAAATTAGAGCAAGGCTCTGACGAAGCATTTATTCAATTGAGAAATGAGCTGATTAAAATTAATAATCTAAAACCTTATCTTCCAACATTAGTGAAAAATTCTAGATCTTTAGATCAGGCGAATGACTATTTAAAAAATACTTTTAATGGTTATGAGGAATGTAAACAACATATCTATGATGATTTTAATGAATTGTTCGATGTCTTGGAAAGTTTAGATACAACTCCATTAGACCATCTAGTGATGAATAAAATTGAAGGTTTAAGTTCTGATTACATTCATCAAATATGGGGTAAAGCTTTAGAAAGACGAAGTACAGATCCCGAAGGGGCAATTACGTTGTCGAGAACATTATTGGAATCTACTTGTAAGCATATATTGGATGACTTCAATGTTGATTATGGAAATAGTCCTGATATTAATCATTTGTACCGTCTATTAAACAAAAAGTTGAACCTATCTCCATCACAACATACAGAGCAAACTTTTAAGCAGATTTTGGGCGGTTGTAGTTCTATTGTTGAGGGATTAGGTGCATTAAGAAATAAAGTTGGTGATGCACATGGACAAGGGCAGAAGAATTTTAAACCATCTTCGAGACATGCAGAATTAGCAGTGAATTTAGCAGGAACCATGTCGGTGTTTCTTTTCTCAACTTGGGATATAAGAGCCGAGTCCGAAAAATTATCAAATTCTCATAAAGATTAGTTCCATGCTCAAACTTATTTACTATGTTCCAGAATCTCATCTTGAATCTACCAAACTTGCGATTTTTGAAGCAGGGGCAGGTGGTATAGGAAACTATGAACACTGTGCATGGCAAGTTTTGGGTACAGGCCAGTTTAAACCTGTAAAAGACGCAAATCCGTTTATAGGTGAGTTGGATGCTTTGGAGAAAATTCCAGAGTGGCGGGTGGAAACCATTGTTCCAGAGGAAAAAGCCTCTGCTGTGGCAAAGGCTTTAACATTAAGCCATCCCTATGAAGAGCCAGCTTTTGAGTTTATTCAGATGGTCGATGTACTTTAATGATGAACCTAAAAATATATTTTAGACACGCTAACGGCATTCGCAACTGTTTGAGGCAGGACTTAATTTATCAGATAAAGTTTCTGCGACTAAATTGATAAACGGCGGAATAGAACGAGTTTTGCGAATGACAATGGTTTTGCCTACTTTTCCCGAAAGAAAAGTAGGCAAAACCGAAGGTTAATCCTGAAATTAAAACTTTAATGAAAGGATTCCATTGAGAAAACTAATATTAAACCTTCTGAATAAATAACTCACGATCAAAACGATACTGCGGGAAAAACACACCATCTTCTGCACGCTCACCTGCACCAATCACCATCACAGGGTATTGCTGATCATTCAGATTTAACAATTTACGCACCAAAGGCTCATCAAAACCTTCCATCATACAACTATCAAAACCGTAGGCACGTAAAGCTAAAACAAGGTTCTCACATGCTAAAGCTGTGGTTTTACTTGCCCAAAGTTTGGCATCGGCTTGATTAAATGCGGTTACAGGCAGTTGTTTGTCTAAACTACGTGCTATTTTGAAAGCCACTTTCTTAAAGTTACCTAATGCATTTAAGTAACCTGTCTTATAGTTATAAGGAATAAACTTGTAATATTTGAGTACACTTGCAGGCGCTTCAGGAAAAGGGAACTCGGTAATATTACGTTTTGCCATTTCATCATTACGGTCTGTACGCGCGACACACACGATCAATTCTGACGCAGTTTTTGCCGCAAGCTGATTTAGGCAAGCTTTGACTAGTTGTTTTTTCTTCGTTGGGTTTTGCACCACATAAAAAGTCCAAGGCTGTAAGTTGGATGAATTTGGTGCAAGCAGTGCCAAATCTAAACAGTCATCAAGCATATCGGCTGGAATGGTCTTATCCGTAAACTTACGCACAGAACGACGACTTTGAATAACTTTTTTAAAATTTTCAACATCAATGTCTTGTGGCGCAGGCTCAAAATAGCGTTTTTTTTCTGTAGTGTTCGACATAAGAAGTATTTCCAGATTGGGTTTTAAAATATGTTGGGACTAAAAGTAAAAAAACCACTGCGTCTTAATAAACGTAGTGGTTTTTTCAGTCAAGTTATGAAGCTTTAATTGAACTGGGAAAAATCAGGTTTACGTTTTTGCATAAATGCAGCTACAGCTTCCATCATTTCGGGTGAACCCACGCGATCCATAAAAATTTCAGCTTCATGATCAATCCAAGCCACAATTTCATTTACATTGTGCTTCATTAACGCTTTAGACTGTACTAAAGAGGCTAAAGGTAAAGCGGACAATTGTGCTGCTTTTTTGGTAGCCGCTACATACACATCATCTTCAATACTGTTCACAAGGTTTGCAGAAACCGCAGTTACACTGTCAAACTTCTGAGCAGTCAGCAGTAATTCTGCTGCTTTATGATAGCCAGCTTGTTCTACCAATAATTTGCTTGAAGCCCCTTCAGGTGATAAACCAAGGCTGACAAATGGAATTTGGAATAGGGCAGTGTTGTCGCTATAAACCAAGTCACAATGTAATAAGATTGTTACTCCAATACCAATCGCCACACCACGTACAGCAGCAATCAACGGTTTAGAAAACTTCGCAGCAGATTTGAGTAAAATAAATGGAGGGCCTTCAGATGCAGGTGCTTGACCTTTTTGTGCAGCAGATTTCATAAAGTCTTGCATATCGTTGCCTGCGGTAAAGTCTGCGTCTTCACCACGTAGAATCACGGCACGAACGCTATTGTCCTGATCTGCTTCATCTAAAGCTTTTGCAATCCATAAATAAAGTTCGCCATACAACGCATTCTTTGCTTCAGGACGGTGAATGGCTAATGTCAGTACGCCATTGTCTAGTTTTGCATTCAAATGTTGATGAGGTTGTTGAATACAGCTCAGTGTCATCGTACTATCCTTGCTAGAAAGTTTGGTTTAATTTTATGGGCTCATTATGTCGCATAATTTTATGATCGACACAACTGACCAGTTCATAAAAAAGTAAAAGATTTATGCCATATACATTTGATTATCTCGTATTCATTGGTCGCTTCCAGCCATTTCACTTGGCACATATGCAAACCATCAAGATTGCTTTAGAGCAAAGTGAAAATGTCATTTTGGCTTTAGGCTCTGCGCAAAATGAACGAAATACGAAAAATCCATTTTTAGCATCTGAACGTGAAGAAATGATTTTATCGAACTTTTCAGAAGCACATCAAAAACGGATTCACTTTGTACATGTAATTGATGTTTATAATGATGTTAAATGGGTGCAATTGGTAAAAAAATTAGTGAATCATGTAGTCACACCTGAGGCGAAGGTTGGACTGATTGGCCATTTTAAAGATGATTCCTCGTATTATTTACAGCTTTTTCCTGAGTGGCAAATGGTTGAGCTCGATAGTCTACAAGACGCGATGTCTGCAACACCTGTTCGTGAGGCTTATTATCGAGGCGATATTTTAGAGCAGGCGTTTCCATTGGGGACCAGTGAGTTTTTACATAAATTCCAACAAAGTGAAATATATAAACAGTTACAACACAAATTTTTAACTCAGGACCTATCCAATTTAGACTAATGTTCTCAGTCGAATAAAAATATTTCGACGAGGATCGAGTTCCATGGATAGAAAACAACAGACGAAACAGATTGCAAGTCATACGGTCATTAAAAATGCTTTGATGATTGCAGGTGTTACATTTGCATTCAGCACTCAAGTGCAAGCCCAGTCATGGACATTGACACCTCAGAGTAATGTAGGTTTTGAAATTAAATCCTTGGGTGTAACTGTTGTAAGAGCTAAGTTTAATCGGGTGCAATCCAGTATGCAGTTTGATGCCAAGGCACCACAGCAGGCTTCAACGAATTTTGTGATGGATGTAAATAGCCTAAGCTTGAGCAAGCCTTCACTGAAAAATATGATTTTGGGTGAAGATTTGTTTTATGCATCTAAGTACAAAAGCGCTAATTTTAAAAGCACCAGTTTTAAAGACTTGGGTGGCGGTCAATATAATATTACCGGAAACTTAACACTTCGCGGCATTACCAAGCCTGTTAGCTTTAGCACCACCTTAAAACCGAGTGCCAATAATGCCAATCTACTGGATGTTCACTCATCAGCCGTGATTAATCGAAGTGACTTTGGCATGAAAAAAGCCATGGGAGGTGTAGGCGAAAAAGTGAATATTCAACTGTCAGGGCAGTGGAAAGTGCAATAGAGGCTCCATGATCTCAAAGACTTATATTCAGGGTTATTTTAGTTCATTGCTGCTTGAGCCTGTTCAATCAAGAGATCTGTCAGCAGATTTAACTGCACCGACTGCTGTTTCCAATGATGCCAATACAAAGGTAAATCAATATTGAGTTGAGCATCTAACTCAACCAATGAGCCATCCTGCAAACGCGGTTTGGCTTGGTAATAGGGCAACCAACCATAGCCGAGTCCCATCGTAACTGCATCAAAAAATGCACTGGAAGACGGAATAAAGTGATGTGGATATTGAGTTGGATTGAGTCCAAACTTTTGTTGGATATACGTGGTGTGGAGTTGATCTTTTGCGTTAAATATCAGTGCAGGAGCTGCACGTAGAGACTCGCGGTTGACACCTTGTTTAAACCATTGCTGTGCAAAAGTAGGCGTGGCAACAAAACGATAGTTCATATCGCCAATGTATTCCGCTACGCAGCCTTTCATGGCTTGTGATTCATCTGTCACGCAGGCATTTACCAAACCGGCTTCAAGTAAGTGATGGGTTTGTGATTGGTCATCAACCTGAAAATGCACCACGATCTTTTTTTCAATTAATGTTGATTGTAGCAAGGGCAACAGCCATGTCGCTAAGGAGTCGGCATTGGTTGCAATGTTGATTTGATAAAAGGCAGAGGTGTTCATATGACCCGTGAGGTTCTGAATGAAACTTTGCTCTAACAGTCGGCTATGTTGCAAATAATGTAGCAGCGATTGACCTGCTTGTGTCGGGCGGCAAGGTCTTTCGCGCACAATTAATAAATGCCCCAAACTTTTTTCTAGGCTTTGTACGCGTAAAGTGACGGCTGAAGCAGTAATGCATAGCTGTTCAGCAGCAAGGTCAAAACTTCCTGTTTCTGCTACAGCTAAAAATGCGTCGCATTGTTTATGATTCAGCATATCGGGACTCACTTTAAACTAAAAATATTTTAGTTATATTGATATTTTCTAAATAATACTTAATTTAACTAAAAATGAAAGATAATCCTGACATCATCAATTAAGTTGAAAAGTCAAAATGTTAAGTACATATGTACAAGGGCTTGCAGTTGGGATGAGCCTTATTATTGCTATTGGGGCTCAAAATGCATTTGTGCTAAAACAGGGGCTTAAAAAGCAGTTTGTTTTTTGGGTATGTTTTGTCTGTGCATTGTCGGATTCTATTCTAATTGTCTTAGGCGTTTCGGGTTTTTCAAAAGTGCTTCAGCACTATCCTGAAATTATTCAGTTTGCCAAATGGGCAGGGGCACTTTTCCTGTTTTGTTATGGATTCCAACATGCACTGCGGGCATTCAAATCACAGCAGGGCTTGGAGGCAAGTCCCATTGAAAAGCATCAACTAGTGAATATTGTTTTGCTGTGTTTGGCGCTGACTTGGCTTAATCCGCATGTGTATTTAGATACGGTTATTTTACTGGGTTCAATTTCAACACAGTTTGAGCAACCTGCGTACTTTGCTCTAGGAGCAGTGTGTGCGTCTTGGTTGTTTTTCTTTGCTTTGGGCTATGGGGCTCGTGTGCTTATCCCTATTTTTGCAAATCCGAAAGCGTGGAATGTGCTAGATGCGATCATTGCTCTGGTGATGTGGGGAATCGCCATTTCACTGCTTGTGAAATAAAAGCGTGTGCAATAAAAACTATAAATTAAAAAATCACAAAAAACAAAGCCCGCATTTGCGGGCTGATGTACATTAAGCTTGTAATGCTTTTAAGTCTTCTAAAACTTGTTCAGCATGTCCCGCAGCTTTTACCTTACGATACTCTTTAACCAGCTTACCGTTATGGAAAATAAAAGTTGAGCGCTCAATACCCATCACTTTTTTACCATACATATTTTTTTCTTTAATCACATCAAAGTGTTTACACAGCACTTCTTCTTTGTCGCTAATTAAATTAATGGTTAAAGCCTGCTTTTCTGTAAAATTCTGGTGCGCTTTAACCGAGTCACGTGAAACACCAATGATTGTGGTTTGTAAGGCATCAAACTGATCTTTTAAACATGAAAAATCAACGGCTTGAGTTGTGCAACCAGGCGTTGAATCTTTCGGGTAAAAATACACAATCAGCCACTCAGTCGGCACTTCAGTTAAGTTCACTTCATCCGTTGTGGCTGGAAAGTTCTGATTTGGAAGTTGGATGGTATCAGTCATGTTCTATCCTTAAATGTCACGGTGTTCTAATTCAAGTGGTAAAAAGGCATAATTTTCGTGATACAGAATATCACCTTTAACAACCGAAAGTGGATGTTTGAAAATCGGGCCATCAATCACCGTAGTGTGGAATTCACCCGCTTCGCCGCATGGGTCAATGCCTCTTGCAACCAGTTCATTGACATATTCAAGGCTAAGCACTTGACCTAAGTCTTCAACTGTCATGCCTAAGTTTAAGTTGACCGTAACGATGATGCTTTGAAAACCAAGCTGAATAAACTCATGCACAATGTCTGAACGTGGACGTTGCCATAGTGGCATACATAAGCTGAGCTCACTTTTATCGCAAACGGATTGATTCCATTCAGCATGTGCCATTAAATCAATATCACCTGTGACTAAGGTTTCTGCTCCAAGTGCTTGAGTTTTTTGCAATAGTTGAATGAACTGGTTTTCATAGTCTTGCCACGTTGCGGAGGCACTGTAGATGGGAAGCCCAATTGCTTTTGCCTGCGCATGAATAATATCGAGGGACATCCCATGTGAGCGCGATTTCAGACCTTGCTCTTCTAACATGACGATTAATGCAACAGGTTTACCCATTTGCATCGCTTGGTATAAAGCAAGGCTGCTGTCTTTTCCACCACTATATGACGCAACAAATTTGCGATTTTGGGCGCGTGTATTCCATTCGGTGAGCATATTTTCAGGTTCTATCTATTTTGAACATATAAAAAAGCCTGCATAGAGCAGGCTTCATTCACATTCAGTGAATTATTTTTTCGGAGCAGCTTTCATTGCTTCTTCAGTTAAAGATTTTAATTTACCTGTTAACTGTGGACCGAAACATGTTTGTAAGTCGTTATTTTGCTTTTGTACAAAAGCTAAAGTAGACGGGCTTTTCTTTTGGTTGATCGCACTTTGGATTTCCCATTTTTGTGCATTGGTCAACTTACCATCAGCTTCAACTGCACAAGTACAGTATTTGCTTACTTCTGCTGCGCTAAGCTTTTTACTTTTTGCAGTTTCTTCTTTACAAACATTAATTAATGCAGATTTAACATTGGTGCTTTTATACGCTTCTTGTAATTTGTTCGATTCAGCAGCATTTGAAACTGTAGCGAACAATGCAGCTGCAGACACCAATGTAGAAAGCAAAATGTTTGATTTTAAATTTTTCATAAACTGTACCTTGTCGTTACGGTATATAACGCGTTGGGTCTGCTACGCCAGCATCTGCAAAACCTTCTTTACGAAGACGGCAGCTGTCGCATTTCCCACAAGCACGTCCTTGGTCATCTGCTTGGTAGCAAGACACCGTTTGACTATAGTCTACGCCATGTTCTATACCTAAGCGAATAATATTTGCTTTGGATAAATGTAACAGAGGTGTTTCAAATTTAAGAGGTTTTCCTTCAACGCCAACCTTGGTTGCAAGGCGAGCCATGTTGGCAAATGCCTCAATAAATTCAGGTCGACAGTCAGGATACCCTGAATAATCAACAGCATTAATACCAATCACAATGGCTTCAGCATCTAAAACTTCTGCTGCTGCTAGGGCATAAGATAAGAAAATCGTGTTACGTGCTGGAACATAAGTTACAGGAATACCGACTTGTTCATGATCTGGAACATCAATGCTATGGTCTGTTAACGCAGAACCGCCCAAATTACCTAAGTCGATATTAATGACACGATGTTCTACGCCTGCTTTTTTTGTCAGTTCGCGTGCGGCATCGAGCTCAGTGGTTGAGCGTTGACCATACATAAAGCTGAGCGCTGTACAGTCATACTGTGCTTGCGCCCATGCTAAACAAGTTGTTGAGTCTAAACCGCCAGATAACAAAACTATGGCACGAGGGCGCATACAAATTTCTCCAAATATAAATTAAAGATGAATAGGCAATGTATTAGCGACCAGTTTCGTCATTCCAAAGCAACTTGTGGAGTTGGAGTTGGAAGCAAACAGGGAGATGGTCTTCTAATATCCATTGCGCTAAGTCACGTGCAAGTTGAGGTAAACGAGCAGCACCTTTCTCAACGGCAAAAGCAGGAGAGAACCATACTGTGCTGACTTTTTCATTGAGTTTATAGTCTTCAACTTGCTGTTTTGACCACTCATAATCCTCACGGTTACAAATGACAAACTTGATTTGGTCGTGCTGGGTTAAATGGTCGAGATTCGAAAGCAAATTTCGTGCAACTTCACCTGAAGTTGGGGTTTTCAAATCTAATACTTTTGAAACACGTAGGTCAACCTTAGACACATCTAAAGCGCCACTGGTTTCCAAAGAGACTGCACAGCCGAGGTCAGCAAGACGTTGCATTAAAGGCAAGGCATTGGGCTGTGCAAGAGGTTCACCACCTGTCACGCAGACATAAGGGGTTTTAAAATCAAGTGTGGTTTGAATAATCTGATCTAAAGATTGGCGTTCGCCACCTTCAAACGAGTAGGTCGTATCGCAGTAAGTACAACGTAGTGGACAACCCGTTAAACGAATAAAAACTGTTGGCAGTCCTGAGGTGTTGGCTTCTCCTTGCAAAGAATAAAAGATCTCCGTGATACGTAGACCCGCAGAAGGATCAGAAACAGGGATAGCAGAAGATCGAAGCGTATTCATAGCAAAATTAAACCACAGGTTAGAAAAACAAAAATCTCTACGGCTAGTCTTAACCGTAGAGATGAGGAACTTTAGTTCCGCACGACAACTAAAAATTATTCGTCGCGTAGTAAGTCGTTCAAGCTCGTTTTAGAACGTGTTTGTGCATCTACTTTTTTCACGATGATTGCAGCATATAGGCTATAAGTACCGCATTTAGAAGGTAAGCTACCTGCAACTACAACAGAACCTGCTGGTACACGGCCGTAGTGAATTTCGCCAGTTGCACGGTCAAAAATCTTAGTCGATTGACCAATGAACACGCCCATAGAAATTACAGAACCTTCTTCTACAATCACGCCTTCTACGATTTCAGAACGTGCACCGATGAAGCAGTTGTCTTCAATAATCGTTGGGTTTGCTTGAAGTGGCTCAAGAACACCACCAATCCCTACACCACCAGATAAGTGAACATTTTTACCAATTTGAGCACATGAACCAACAGTTGCCCATGTGTCAACCATGGTGCCTTCGTCAACATATGCACCAATGTTCACATAAGAAGGCATTAACACCACGTTTTTCGCTTGGAAAGAACCTTTACGGGCAACCGCAGGAGGAACAACACGTACGCCAGCCGCTTTAAACTGTTCTTCAGTCCAACCTGTAAATTTAGTATCTACTTTGTCGTAGAATTGAAGGTCACATGACTCAATTGGTTTGTTGTCATTTAGTTTGAATGATAAAAGTACAGCTTTTTTCACCCATTGATGAACAACCCACTCACCATCAATTTTTTCAGCAACACGTAATGTCCCGTTATCTAAACCAGCAATGACTTCTTCAACTGCTGCACGAACTTCAGCAGGACAGTCCGCTGCTGTAAAATTCGCACGGTCTTCAAACGCTTGTTCAATAATTGTTGAAAGCTGAGACATGATCTTCCTTCCAGAAAAAAAATTTTCCTGATTTTACACTAAATTGTGCAGAGAATAGATGAAAAAACAGCATAGGATCGGAAATAATAATGAATGATTGGAAATACGACTTTTAGGGCTATATGGGTAGAAAAATTAAGTAAAGATTTGTGATTTACAACAACAATAAAATCTAAAATGTATCAAAAAATAACAAAAACAGCCCAAATCTTGAATAAAAAACAGTCCGAGACTGTTCTAAGATGACCTCATCAAAAAATGGTAATTGATGTAAAAATATCTTTGCTTGGAGGAGAAAAAACATGAAATCATTACGTTTAGTTGCAATCGCAGCAGCAATCTCAGCAGTCGCAGGTACAGCTTTTGCTGATGATGCAGTCGTAAAAGATGGTTATGCTTTTGACCAAAATAAATTAATTCCTACTGGTGTTCGTGCTGAAGTTGGTACAACAGGTTATGGCGGCGCTTTGTTGTGGACAGCTAACCCATATGTGGGTTTAGCATTAGGTTACAACGGTGGTGACATTTCGTGGTCGGATGATGTGGAAGTTGACGATGTAAATTACGATGTCGATATGGATAATAATCTGACTTATTTAAATGCTGAAATTCGTCCATGGGGTGCAAGTACTAACAAATGGGCGCAGGCTGCATATATTGCCGCAGGTGTTGGCTATGTTGATCAACAATATGGTCTACAAGCCCGTAATGATGGTGGAAATATCAAAGTTGATGGGAAAGACACAGGCTTAAGCCAATTAAGCTATGACCTTGACTATAGTAATAATATTTCACCGTATTTAGGTCTTGGTTATTCACCTAGAATTAATCAAAACTGGGGTGTCTTTGGTGAAGTCGGTGCTTACTATACAGGCAACCCAACAGTATCGAACGTAAACTATCACGGTGGTTCACCAACTGATGCTACTTTAGTTGAAAAGCATCTCAATGAAGTACGTAACGATGATAAATATGAGTGGATGCCAGTTGCAAAATTGGGTGTAAGTTATCACTGGTAATTAACACATAAAAAAAACGAGCTTCGGCTCGTTTTTTTTATGTCTGATTTTAGTTAAACCCTTTAAAAATGATGGGCTAATTTGAGTCCAAAGATCCATGCATCATTGTCATTCAGCGCTGAAAGTCCTGTAATGTTTGCCAGTGGATTTGAGTCAGAAGATGTTTTGGACTTCTTAAAACGCAAATAATAAAGACCAGCCGAGATATCAAAATCAGTATTGTATGTGTACATGCTGCCTAGACCAATGCCTTGATAACCATCACTTGGGTTAAGGGTAGATGCAGGATTATTAATCCCAGAGTCCCAGAGTAGCTCCATAGTACTCAGCCATTTTTTATTCCATACGTGGGCTAAGCCGAGTTTTGCATACCATTGGTCTGCATTGTACTGAATGAGTTTAACGTCTTTGGCTTCAGGGTAAATTATCGTTGCATAATCGATCACGGCTTGAAATTTGGGTGGTTGAATGACAAAGTCTCGCCAATTCACCCAGCGTAGCATCCCGTACAAGATATTTTGATAGGGGAGTCCTGTCATGAAATCAAGATTTACCGATTGTGGTGTTTTCACTTCCATCATATTGGGTGTAACTACGCCGACTTCGATAGACTCTGTTGTGGTCATTTCATGCTTAATGGCTGAGCGATAAGTCAAAGACGTTCTAAAATAATATTCAGAGATTTGATAACTAATACCTGCTAACCAGCCCAAGCTTTCATCTTGTTTAAACTCGGCATCATAGCCATCAAACACAGAATAGGCCTGACCTTTCGCTTTTAAAAAGCCTGTAAAGCTTTGATAGCTTAAACCGCCATAGATTTCCCATTGTGGGTTGAATTGGTAGCCTAAAAGCGAACTGAGATTATGACTTTCAAAGTCGATATCGGCAGATTCAACCTCATAACTTTCACCGTAAATTTTTGGGCGATAGCGATAATCGATGTCTACAGCAAAAGGCTGGTCATAAATGACAGCAAAGTTGAATTGAGGATTTAGTTGGAGTTTTAACGCAGCTCCCAGCATTACTTGTTCATTGCTTAAATTGCCTGTTGAAAAGTCAGTGATGCCAAACTGTTGTAGTGTCTCGACCTGTTGAACTTGGCCAGAAACATCTGGATCAATATAAGCCAAAGAAATTTCTGCATAATTTCCATGTTCAAAAAAGGGTTGTATCGTTTGGCCTGATCGTTCAAAAGCAGCAGCAAAGCATGATCCCGACGAATAGAAACATAAACAAAGTAATGAAGAGCCCAACAGATTTTTATTCACTGTTATTGCTCACTAGTATTTTTATCATTTGATCAAATAATACACGATGTCCATTTAAAGTATATGGGTTTAAAAATAAAAAAAGAGACTCTGGGGTCTCTTTTTAGAATAAAAGCGTTTTAGTCTTCAGGATAAGCTACTCTTTTCAGTGCTTTAATGTCTGCATCTGGCGAGCAGAGTGAGATAAATTCATAGCCATAGCCACGCAGGAGGTGACCTTTACGCACTGCAATCCATGTGGTATTGAGACCAAAAATATCAGTTGGAATTTGTTTTAAACGATAGTCACGTTCAACGTCATACGCCACATTATTGACAATACCAACGCCCATGTTAAGTTCAACGTAGGTTTTGATGACATCGGCATCTAAAGCAGACATTACGATGTCGACATCCACACCAGCATCTTCAAAAGCTTTGTCAATTTTTGAACGGCCTGTGAAACCGCCGTGGTAGGTAATCAGTGGATATTCCGCCAAGTCTGCAATACTAATATTTTGTTTGCTTGCCAGTGGGTGGTTTTGAGGGGTAATAATGCTGTGCTGCCAATTATAGAACGGTACACTAGCCAGATTGTCCTCAGTGGTCAGTGACTCAGTTGCAATACCAATGTCCGCTTCACCTTGTAAAAGCATTTCGGTAATTTCAACAGGGCTGGCTTGTTGCAAAATAAGATGAACCTTTGGAAACTCTTTTTTGAATTGGTTGACAATCGGCGGTAGCACATAACGCGCTTGCGTATGTGTAGTTGCAATCGTCAAAGTGCCTTCATCGACACGGTTAAAATCATCTGCAAGACGTTTAATATTGTCCGCGTCGACCAACATGCGTTCAACAATGCCTAGTAGTGCTTGACCTGGTTCAGTTAAACCGAGTAAGCGTTTCCCTTTACGAATAAAAAGCTGTACGCCTAATTCATCTTCTAGGTCTTTGATGTGCTTACTGACGCCTGACTGAGAGGTATATAGTGCAGCAGAGGCTTCGGTGAGGTTGAAGTTTTGTCTCACCGTTTCTCGAATAATTCTGAGTTGTTGAAAGTTCATAGTTTTGGATCTCTTTTATGATGAATGAGGCATTCAACATGCCCCATTCAATTGGTCTTAAGCCGCAGGTTTTGCAAATAAATGCAAGTTTGATGGGCTTAACCATACCGTTTGATTAGGTCTAAATTGGTGTAATTTTGCTTCTTCAGAAGTCAGTGAGATTTCAATCAGTTTGCCTTGGCGATCATGGAGCTCTGCAACCACTTTGCCCGCGATCCATAATTCTCGAACGAACGTTGCTTGGATGGCATTGTCTTGCGGCTGTGCATGGATCCTTAATTCATCTGGACGGGCAAAGGCAATCACGTCGCCCGAAGGTGCATTACGTAAAGAATCTAATTGAATACGGTCTTCACCAATTTGGATCGTCCCTGCGTTATTTTGGCCTTCGAAACGGTTCGCTTGACCTAAGAAGTCAAACACAAATGGCGTTGCTGGCTTTTCATAAACCTCGCGGGGTGATCCAATTTGCTCAACATTCCCTTTATTCATCACAATGATTTGATCCGCGACTTCTAAAGCTTCTTCTTGGTCATGCGTTACAAAGATAGAGGTGATATGAAGTTCATCATGCAAAGTACGTAACCAACGACGGAGCTCTTTACGTACTTTTGCATCCAAAGCACCAAAAGGTTCATCTAGTAACAGTACGCGTGGTTCAACTGCCAAAGCACGTGCCAGTGCAATACGTTGACGTTGACCGCCAGAAAGTTGAGCTGGGTAACGATCTGCCAAGAACCCCAATTGGACTAAGTCCAGTAAACGCGTGACACGTTTTTTAATCTCAGCTTCAGATGGGCGTGTTGCACGTGGGCGAACGCGGAGACCAAAGGCGATATTGTCAAATACGGTCATATGGCGAAACAAGGCATAGTGCTGAAATACAAAGCCAACTTCACGTTCACGTACGTGTACATTGGTTGCATCTTCACCTTCCAAGATGACTTGACCGCCATCTGCGGACTCAAGTCCCGCAATAATACGAAGCAGAGTGGTTTTACCACAGCCTGATGGGCCGAGTAATGCAACCAATTGACCATCAGGAAAATCGAGAGAAATGTTATTCAGCGCATGGAACGCACCAAAGTGTTTTTCAATATTTTTAACTTGAATACTCATGAGGTCATTCCTTTAAACTGTTGAATCGTTATGTTTGTTTTGCTTTTCTTGGCGAATCTCAACCCATGTTTTTAAAACTAGAGTCACAATCGCTAAAAGCGCCAAGAGGGAAGACACAGCAAAAGCCGCACTGAAGGTATATTCGTTATAGAGAATTTCGACATGTAAAGGCAAAGTATTGGTTTCACCACGAATATGACCTGAAACGACCGATACCGCACCAAATTCACCCATTGCACGTGCATTACACAGAATGACTCCGTAAATTAAACCCCATTTGATGTTGGGTAGGGTTACTTTCCAGAAGGTTTGCCAGCCTGATGCACCCAGTACAATAGCAGCTTCTTCTTCTTCCGTACCTTGAGCTTCCATGAGCGGAATAAGTTCACGTGCAACAAAAGGAACGGTGATAAAGATCGTTGCTAATACAATGGCAGGAACGGCATACAGAATTTTAATGTCGTTATCCATGAGCCAACTACCAAACCAACCTTGCGTACCAAAAATCAGTACCAGCATTAAGCCCGCGATAACAGGGGATACTGAAAATGGCATATCAATAATTGTGGTTAAGATGGATTTACCACGGAAGTTAAATTTGGCCACACACCAAGCTGCTGCAACACCAAATACCACATTTAGTGGAACTGCAATCACCGCGGTTAATAAAGTGAGTTTGACTGCGGAGAGCGTGTCTGGATGAACCAAGGCTTGTGCATAGACACCGACCCCTTGTTTAAAGGCCTCAACGAACACCAAAATCAGCGGTAAGATCAAACAGCTCAAAAAGAACAGCAGAGCAATCGTAATCAGGGTGTAGCGAACCCAAGTTGGCTCACGTGTTGCATCACGCGATTGTAGCTTTTCAGCAAGCGCATTACTGTTGATATTCATCGTGCTGTTCTCCCTGTACGACGGCTTGCCCATGCTTGTAACAAGTTAATCAGGAATAAAATGGCAAAAGACAGTACCAACATGACGACTGCAATCGTGGTTGCACCTGCATAGTCATATTCTTCTAGGCGCGAAATAATCATGAGCGGTGCAATTTCTGTTTTAAACGGTTGGTTCCCGGCAATAAAGATCACTGAACCGTATTCACCGACGCCGCGTGCAAAGGCAAGTGCGAAACCGGTGATGAGTGCTGGAAATAAAATCGGTAAAATCACTTTGGTCACAATCTGTAAACGGTTGGCACCTAATGCTGATGCTGCTTCTTCTAACTCTGTTTCCAAGTCACTGAGAACAGGTTGCACAGTCCGCACCACAAAAGGAATACCAATAAAAATCAGTGCCAATGTAATACCAATTGGGGTATAGGCCACTTGAATCCCTAAAGGCTCAAGATACTGACCGATCCAACCTGTAGGCGCATAAAGCGAGGTGAGTGCAATACCTGCAACCGCGGTGGGTAAGGCAAACGGCAAGTCGACCAAGGCATCTACAATGCGTTTACCCGGAAAACGATAACGAACCAGACACCACGCTAGAAGGAGACCAAAAACCACATTAATAAACGCGGCGATCAGGGCTGTACTAAAACTGAGCTGCAAAGATTTTAAAATACGTTCTGAACTTAAAATTTCCCATAAACCATCCCAACCAATGCCTAAAGATTTAATAAAAACAGCGGACAACGGAATGAGAACGATTAATGACAAATATGCTAGGGTAAAGCCTAGAGAAAGACCAAATCCTGGCAGCACTCGGGATCGCTGCGACATGATTACTCCTCAAAGAGAGAAAGCTGACCTAAAAAGAGTCAGCTCAAATAAAACTGAATTTCGGCACAAGTATCATTTACAGTGTTTAAATTGCAAATTTAAATAAATACTTGCTTTCATTGTAAAAACTAATGTTTTTTAGCACATTTTCTGAAATCAAAAAATCATAAATTTCAGGAAATGGCCCAAAACCTGACGCAACATTAATATGTCCAACTTGGCCCAAGTTCTTAGGCCTAATTTTCCATGCTTTTGCCAGTTGCAGCGCATCTTGAAAATTGAGCCAAGGATCATTTTCACTGATGATCATTTGGGTAGGAACTTGTAGCTTGAGTTGGTGGAAATACTGTTGATAGTCGTTTTGGCTCTCACGAGCAAAACCAGCATCACCAAAGCGAGCAGGGTTGGCCGGTGCAACCAGAACTAAATTTTTGATGTTTTGATTTAGTTCAGGATGCTGTGCTAAAGCAGCGACTGTCGTTAAACAGCCAAAGCTATGCGCCACAATTTGAATCGGTTCCTGAATGGATTGAACTGTTTTGAAAAATTGCTCAATCCACTCATGGAGTACGGGTTTATTCCAATCCTGCTGCTGGACACGAGAGCATGACTTGAGCTGACGTTGTAACCACGATTGCCAGTGGTCATGTTCACTTCCACCCACGCCCGGTACAATTACAGTATGAATCATGTCGATGCTCCCTTACAGCTATTTACTGGACTCGGTTTTATTTCGTCGTATTGGCTTTCACAATTTGGTCAAATACACCACCATTTTCAAAGTGCTGTTTTTGTACCTTGGTCCAACCGCCAAATTCTTTATCAATGGTCACCAACTTCAACGGTTTGAATGTGGCTGCATATTTTTTCAAGACAGTTGCATTACGTGGGCGATAGAAGTTTTTCGCCGCAATTTCCTGTCCAGCAGGTGAATACAAATAGTTGAGATATGCTTTTGCCAGATTCAGATTGCCGTCTTTTTCCGCATTTTTTTCAACAATGGCAACGGGTGGTTCTGCCAAAATAGATAGCGAAGGCGTCACGATTTCAAACTTACCCGGTTGTTCACGAATCGCTAAATGTGCTTCGTTTTCCCATGCTAATAGAACATCACCGATACCGCGTTCAGCAAAGGTTGTGGTTGCCCCACGTGCACCTGAATCTAAAACTTTGGTATTTTTATAAATTTTACGCACGAATTCTTGTGCTTTTGCATCGTTACCCGCAGGTTGATGTTTCGCCCAAGCCCAAGCTGCTAAGTAGTTCCAGCGTGCACCACCTGAGGTTTTTGGATTTGGTGTAATAATGCCAACACCCGGCTTAACAAGGTCGCCCCAGTCTTTAATGCCTTGTGGGTTACCTTTACGGACGAGGAACACGATAGTTGAAGTATATGGTGTCGAGTTATTGGGTAATTTCTTTTGCCAGTTGGGCGGTAAAAGTTTTGCTTTTTCAGCAATCACATCGATATCTGCTGCAAGAGCAAGTGTCACAACATCTGCACCTAAACCATCAATTACCGAACGGGCTTGTTTACCCGAGCCGCCGTGAGACTGTTTGAAGTTAATGTCTTGTCCTGTGCGTTGTTTCCAATAAGCGCCAAACTGTTTGTTGACATCTTCATACAGTTCGCGTGTTGGATCATACGACACGTTAAGGAAATCTTTTGCTGCAACACCAAAAGATGTGACTGAAACTAGCGCTGCTAGTACCCCAATTTTTAACTTAGATAAGCTCATGTGAGACCTCAAATTTTAAACGTTCTTAAACATGAGGCAAGAATACTGTGAGTCTTATTGCAAAAAAAATAATAAAAAATGAATTTTATATGAATAAAAAAGAAAAAGAGTTCAGCCTAGAATTCATTAAACTAAAGCAGAAGATTGTTTCAGGGTAGATTGGCATGCATTGCTATAAAAATGCACAAGAAATCAAACAAATAGAATTATTAGATCGTGCATTTCACTATGGAGATGGTTGTTTTAGTACAGCGCGTATCCGTGAGGGTGTGATTGAGCTAGAGTCTCTACACATAGCACGCTTGAAATTGGCCTGTGAAAGACTGTTGTTGTCAGCAGATTTAGCCTTTATTCAGCGCAGCATCGTACAATTAAAACAAACCTATGCACACTTAAACGGAACGCTGAAAATTATTATTAGTCGGGGTGAAGGGCAGCGCGGTTATAGTTTGCCAGCACATCCTGCTGACGTTTGGGTATTTTTCTATCCGCAAGCATCAGAGGTTTTGACATACAGCGAAATTGATTCAGGCGTACTGCAACATGCGATTGGGCTGAATATGCCGCAAATGGTGGGTGTGAAAAGCTTAAACCGTTTAGAACAAGTTTTACTTAAGCATGAGGCAGAACAACACGGTTGGTTGGAAGCTTTGGTCACAGATGTGCAAGGTTCTGTCGTTGAAGGTGTGAGCAGTAATTGTTTCATTCTGCTAAATGATCGATGGATTAGTCCCGAACTTCGTTATAATGGCGTACATGGTGTCATGCGTGCCGAAATATTGGCACGGATGCAGCAACAAGGAATGAGCTGTGAGCTGAGAATGATTGATATGGAAGAAATTCCACGCTTTCAAAGTTTATTTTTCTGCAATGCCTTGAGTCCTATGAAAATAGCCAAAAGTTTGAATCATCAGCACTTAGATGTTCAGCCGTGTATAGATTTGTTCCATCGTCTTCAACTTAATCAGATGCAGTAGTATGTCCGCAGCCAAAACCAAATCGAAAAAGAAAACGCAACCACCCCAACGCAAAGTGAAAGGGTTGTTATTGATTGCTGTGAGCATCATTGTTTTATTGATGATTGTACTGTGGTCGAGTTTATTTAAATCTTATCCTGTTGAGGGTAAAAAGCAGTTATTGGCAATTAACTCTGGCGATACCTATTCCGGTTTTATTGACCGCTTAGCCAAAGAAGACATGGCTAGTTTTCCTATTATTTTAAAGCTTTACCAAAAAATATTTATTCATGACACCTTGAAAGCCGGTGTTTATGAAGTGCGTGAAGGTATGAGTATTCGCCAAGTTTTGGATATGATTTCCAATGTCGATAATGCCGAGATGAATCGTATATTGGTGATTGAGGGGACGACCTTTAAACAGTTGATCGAGGCGTTGAAAAAGGATGCGTTGGTTAAAAAGGAAGTTTCCAATTTACCCATGGATCAGCTTTTAAAAGCCTTAGATATTCCTTATACGCATGCTGAAGGGCTTTTTGCCCCCGATACTTACTTCTTCGCCAAAGGGGAGTCAGACAAAAAAATCTTAATGGATTTATACAAACGCCAAATGAAAGCTTTAGATGAAGCTTGGGCAAACCGTGCGGCAAATTTGCCGTATAAAGATAAATACGAAGCCTTGATCATGGCCTCTATCATTGAAAAAGAAACCAATGTTGACCGCGAACTGGAGCAAGTTTCAGGTGTGTTTGCGCGTCGTCTTCAACTCGGCATGCGTTTGCAAACGGATCCGACCGTGATTTATGGCATGGGCGATAAATATACAGGCAATATTACCCGCCAAGACTTGCGTACTCCAACAGCCTATAATACTTATACCATCAATGGCTTACCCCCTACGCCAATTGCTTTACCAAGTAAAAAAGCCATTGAAGCTACCATGCATCCAGACAACAGCAAAAACATCTACTTTGTTGCAACGGGTAATGGTGGGCACACATTTAGTGAGACTTTAGAGCAGCACAACCAAGCTGTAAAAGAATATCTCAGCGTTTTAAAAACCAAGAAGGATGAATAGATGTTTATTAGTTTTGAGGGCACAGAAGGTGTCGGTAAAACCACACTGATTCGCAAAATTTATGAGCATCTAGAACAACAAGGTCAGAGTGTTGTTTTAACGCGTGAGCCAGGTGGTACACCGATGGCTGAGCAAATTCGCTCACTATTATTATCAGTCAATCATGAAGAGTCGATGTCGAATGATACTGAACTGCTGCTGATGTACGCGGCTCGTGCACAGCACTTACAACAAGTGATCATGCCTGCTTTAACGGAACATAAAACCGTATTGTGTGACCGTTTTACCGATGCCAGCTTTGCTTATCAATGTGCAGGACGTGGTTTAAGCCAGTCGAAGCTGCAACTACTGAATGAGAACTTTGTCAGCCATATGCCTGATATTACATTTTGGCTCGATGCCCCGATTGAAACAGGCATGTCTCGTGCGCGGGAACGGGGGGCTTTGGACCGTTTTGAACAAGAAAAAGTCACTTTTTTTGAAAAAGTCAGAGCGGGTTATCAGCAGTTATGGGAGCAGTATCCTGAGCGGGTCAAACGCTTGGATGCAACCCAGTCACCCGAGCAGGTTTTTGCACAAGCGTTGCAATATTTAAACTAAAAATATGCCTGAAATGTTATTTCAGACTGTAGTGAAATGCATTTTTCTTTTATAGTCAGTGACAAAGGACTGTATATTGAAGGAAAAATGAAAAGTAACTTAACTGAGATTGTGGCTTTTTTAGAAAAGGAATTTCCGCAAAGTTTAGAAAAATGTCGTATCGAATCTGTCACTGAGCGTGCAGCAACAGTTGTATATCAGGTCGATGAGCGCGATTTGCGACCGGGTGGAACGGTTTCAGGCCCAACCATGATGACTCTTGCAGACTATGCATTGTATATCGCTATTTTAGGGGAAATTGGGCTGGTCGGTTTAACCGTGACCACCAATTTATCGGTCAATTTTCTAAGTAAACCCGCAGCCTCTACAAATATCCGCGGTGAATGTAAGTTAATGAAAGTTGGCAAAGCATTGGTGGTTGGGGATGTGTGGTTGTATTCAGTGGGTAAGGATGAACCCATTGCACACGTGGTGGGAACTTATTCTATTCCACCCAAATCTTAAAATAATGATCGCATAAAAAAAGCCTGACGAATCAGGCTTTTATTTTTTTTAAAATTAGTTATTCACTAAAGGGGTTTCAACTTTAAAATTTAAAGGGGTGAGTACGGTTTTACGCAGTTCATTCGACAGTTCAGGGTAATCTAAAGTGTAATGCAGACCGCGTGATTCTTTACGCTCCATGGCACAGCGCACGATCATTTCGGAGACTAAAACTAAATTACGTAGTTCAATCAAGTTTTTGCTGACTTGGTAATCTTGATAATACTCGGTAATTTCCCGCTTCAACATTTCAATGCGGTGTAGCGCACGTTCAAGGCGTTTCGTGGTACGTACAATACCGACGTAGTTCCACATGGTTTGACGGAGTTCATCCCAGTTTTGCAAAATCACCACATCTTCATCAGGATTCATCACTTGCGAGTCATCCCAAGACGGAGCAGTTGGGGATTGGTAACCTGAATCAAAACTTTTCTCGATGTGTTCTGCCGCACTCATGCCATAAACAAAACATTCTAACAGTGAGTTGCTGGCCATACGGTTGGCGCCATGCAAACCTGTGTATGAGGTTTCCCCAATCGCATAGAGACCTGCAATGTCAGTTTGACTATGTTCATCAACCACCACACCGCCACAGGTATAGTGCGCAGCAGGAACAACAGGAATCATTTCCTTGGTAATGTCGATGCCGAGTTCGAGTAAGCGTGCGTACAAGGTTGGGAAATGTTCTTTAATAAAACTTTCGGGCTTATGGCTAATGTCGAGCCAAACGTGACGAATACCTAAACGTTTAATTTCATAGTCAATCGCTCGCGCTACAATGTCACGTGGAGCAAGTTCTGCACGTTCATCAAAGCGCAACATAAAGCGTTCGCCATCGGGTAAACGTAAATAAGCACCTTCACCACGCATTGCTTCAGTAATGAGGAAAGAGCGCGCTTGTGGGTGGTATAAACAGGTTGGGTGAAATTGGTTAAATTCCATATTGGCCACGCGGCAACCCGCACGAAACGCCATGGCAATACCATCGCCTGTTGCAATGTCTGGGTTTGAGGTATACAGATAGGCTTTCATGGCACCGCCACACGCCAGCGCGGTGAAGGGCGCTAAAAAGGTATGTACCTTTTCAGTCTTTTCATCGAGTGCATAGAGTCCTAATGCACGATTTTGTTCTTCTAAGCCCAGTTTTTGAGAGGTAATTAAATCGATAGCGATGTAATTTTCAAAAATGGTGATGTTGTCTTTTTCAATCGCACGTTCAACTAAGGTGGTTGAAATGGCACGACCTGTAGCATCTGCGGCATGAATAATACGGCGTTGAGAATGTCCACCTTCACGTGTTAGATGCAATTGTTCTTGATCATCAAGGGTAAACTGCACGCCGTGTTTTAGTAGAAAATCAACAGAAGGTTTACCGCCTTCAACGGTTTGCTTTACGGCTTCGGTCTCACACAAGTGAGCGCCAGCAATCATTGTGTCATCAATGTGCTGTTCGATGGAATCCGTTTCATCTAAAACAGCGGCAACGCCACCTTGCGCATAGAAGGTACTGGCATCGGTCAGATTTGATTTTGCAAGAACAGCAATATTGAAATGTTGAGGCAACGATAAGGCTAAGCTCAGGCCTGCACCGCCACTTCCCACAATAATCACATCAAAATGATGTGTTGTGTTTAAATTAGACATGTCCATCAGCTAATTTGGAAAAAGTTCGCTAATGACAGCGCTTTTTTCACGAAAAGGCAAGGGTAAAATCTCTACAATTGATGGAAAATATAAATAAAGAACGTATTTTTTAAGCAAATTTTAAGCTCTTGTTTATACAAACATAATAGAACATATTATTACCCAAGATAGACAAAGATTATGCTAAAAACGCTAATACATAAATTGATAACAAACATATAGGTCAATACTTGATATGAAAAGTCGCTCGATACAAACTGGTTTTTTTGCTGTTGCATGCACAATGGCTGCGGTGCAAACACAAGCAGCACCTGTTGATTTCTCAAACTTAGTTGAGCAAGTCAGCCCTGCTGTAGTTAGTGTAAATGTGGTTAAAAAGATGACTCAAGAAGAGTTACTGCAGCAGCAAATACCTGAGATTTTGAAGCGTTTTTTTGGTAATCAAGTCATTATTCCGCAGCAGCAAGCGCCGCAAGAAAAAACGGCTTATGGCAGCGCATTTTTTATTAGTAAAGATGGGTATTTACTGACAAACCACCACGTCGTAGAAGATGCATCTAAAGTCACGATTATGTTTAATGACCGTCGTGAACTGGATGC